>JAAUYH010092948.1_pt1 | contig 19232 bp, 18 predicted proteins | sample 7278061 | NCBI WGS metagenome assembly JAAUYH01 (sample SAMN14350203, study PRJNA611818) | marine sediment metagenome | isolation source: surface marine sediment (0.6m) | place: French Polynesia: Moorea | collected 2018-08 | reverse complement strand
TTTCTCTAAAAATTTGCCTGACTAATTTTTCATTTCTCAATTGAATTACTTGTCTGAAGCGGATTTGGGGCTTTTTATCTTGATGCCGTTTCTCTTATATTAGTGACATTCTCCCTTTGACCTTTAACCTTTTCCCAAACAAGACCGAAGTTGATCGGACTTATGCAATAGTTCTTCTGTAGAAAAAAAACGTGTCACGTTTTAGTGTCACGTTTTTTGTTTATGGATACAGATAGAGGCTGAAAGTACTGTAACTTCGTTTTGCCCCTCAAAAAATCACCGACAGTCAAGACTATCAATTACTAAACATAGAAAAGGTAGAAGACTTGCCAGACGATTTCAGTCAAATCGAGAAGTTACGGATTAAGCTATCAGAGCCAAATAAAACAGAGTAAATAGCCCGTTTGACAGAACGACCGTTTAGTGATAAAGGCTAGACGGTTATTTTTTGGTGCGCTCGTCTTTTACAGAAAATATAAATAAAAAAAGAGTTGATGAAGATAGGAAATTTTGCCTATGGCGATCGCACTTTTTTGGGTATTTTGAGTAATAAGTGAGTAAATATAAAATGTGGCTATCGAGTTATGAGAGTGAAAGTCTCGACAGTTAGGCTAAGTTACCTTATGGGCAGAGAGAGACTCGAACTCTCATGACCTAGGTCGCCACATTTTGAGTGTGGTGCGTCTACCGATTTCGCCATCCGCCCTAAAAACCGTACAAAAAATTATAATCTATTTTGCGCTTTAATTACAATCCTTAAATGACAACCTATATCTACCTTCATGGTTTTGCATCGAGTCCACGATCGAATAAAGCACAATATTTGCGCGATCGCTTTACAGAAATAGGTATTAATCTTAAGATTATCGACCTCAATGCTGGTGATTTTTCTCATCTCACCCTAACTAGACAAATAGAACAAACTCGCTCTGCTTTTCCTCCTGACAATAGTTCAGTAACAATTATTGGTTCAAGTTTTGGAGGTTTAACTGCTGCTTGGTTAGGAGAAAAATACTCTCAAGTACAACGTTTGATTCTCCTTGCTCCTGCTTTTGGTTTTCTTAGTCACTGGCTACCAAAATTAGGAGAAGTACAAGTACAACAATGGCAAAAATCTGGCTATCTATCTGTCTATCATTATGGCGAAAAGCGTGAACTTCCTTTGCATTATCAATTTATTGCTGATGCCCAGCAATATAATGAATCTCACCTAAAAAGATTGTTACCGACCCTGATCTTACACGGTCAAAATGATGAGGTTATTCCGATTGAAGCAAGTCGCAACTATATTAATCAGCATCCTTGGACGAAATTAATTGAACTAGAAAGCGATCATGCTTTAGCCGATGTTATGCCGAAAATTTGGCAAGCAATTTATGCCGAAATTTTGCCTAGTAATTAAGTGTTAATTATTCATACGACTGAGAAATGCTTTCAGGCGATCGCTTTGAGGATTTGTTAATATTTCCTGAGCATCTCCTTGTTCTTCTACTACTCCTTGATTAAGAAAAATAACGCGGTTGGCGACTTCACGGGCAAAATTCATTTCGTGAGTAACTACCACCATAGTCATCCCTTCTTCTGCTAGCTGTTTCATTACCGTTAGCACCTCTCCTACTAATTCTGGATCTAGCGCGCTAGTCGGTTCATCAAATAGCATAATTTCAGGGTTCATACACAGACTGCGGGCAATAGCTACCCGTTGCTTTTGTCCCCCTGATAGTTGTTCGGGATAAGCTTCTGCTTTACTACTCAAACCGACTTTATTCAAATAATGTAATGCCCTCTCATGACATTCTTGTTTTGATTCTTTTAATACTTTAGAAGGGGCTAACATTAAGTTTTCTAAGACACTGAGGTGGGGAAATAAATTAAACTGCTGAAATACCATACCTACTTTAGCCCTTAGTGTCCGCAACTTTTTCGAGGTAATGTCTGGTTTAGATAAGTCGATACCTATTACCTCTAATTTCCCATCATTAATCGTCTCTAAACGGTTGCAACAACGCAGCAAAGTACTTTTACCGCAACCTGAAGTACCAATTATGGAAACCACATCACTTTTATACAAAGACGCGGTGATACCTCTTAGCACTTCTAAAGGGCCGTAACTTTTTCTTAAGTCATTAAAGGAAATAACAGGAGCAGAAGTAGACATAATAGATATTTAATTTTATCAAGCAGTTTTTACAAAAGTATCTCAATATTTTTTGAGTAATTGTTTGATATATTACATTTTTTTTTCCTCCTTGGAGACATAGTTATTTAAATGTCCTATTTGAGCAAGATATAATCTCATTCAATAAATTAAAAATGAACAATTAAAAATGAACAATGGACAACTAACCTCTTTGTAAATTAAGAGGATTGTTAAAACACAAAAAATTGTTTTATTTCTCCTTAAAAGGATAGATTTAAGTCTATAAGAAAGTAGTTAACCGCCAGTAATGTAGCTCAATTAACTTAATAAAGTTTAAATTTGTATCTCAAAACGATTAAGTATCATGAATTAAATAGATGGTCATGAATAAAAATATCATGAAAACATGTTAATTGAAGTATTTAATATATATAAATGAATAATTTAGAGAATGAATAAAAATAGTTTAAGATATTGGATAAAAAAGTCAGCTTTAGGTATTGTTGGGTTATTTTTGGTAACTAGCTTTCACTTTTATTCTGCTTTATCTTCCAACGCCCAAGAAGTATTACAAGTAGGAACTGAACCAGCTTTTCCCCCCTTTGAAATGCAAGCCCCTGATGGCAAAGGATTCATTGGGTTTGATATCGATCTGTTCAAAGCCATTGGTGAGCAAGCAGGGTTAGAAATTCAATTCCAAAGTATGCCTTTTGATGGTTTGATTCCTGCGCTACAATCTCGTAATATTGATGCAGCGATTAGTGGCATGACCATTACTGCCGAACGCGCTCAGACAGTAGATTTCTCCCGTCCTTACTTTCAATCGGGTTTAGCGATCGCTGTTAGAAAAGACAGCCAAGGGGAAATTAAAAGTTTTGCTGATTTAGAGAATAAAAAGATTGCCGTTGCTATTGGGACAACAGGAGCGCAAGAAGCAGAAAAAATACCAGGAGCAGAAATATCTACCTTTGATAACTCTGCCCTAGCTCTGAAAGAATTGAGTAATGGTAGAGTGGATGCAGTGGTTAATGATGCTCCTGTAACTCTTTACGCCATTAAAACTGGGAATCTCACTGATATTGAAGTGGTGGGGGAACTCTTAACTGAAGAATATTATGGAATTGCCTTACCCAAAGACTCTCCCAATTTAGCCAAAGTAAATGATGCTTTAGATCAGTTACTCCAGTCTGGGGAATATCGCCGAATATATCAACAATGGTTTGCAGGTGAACCCCCTAACTTGCCCTTAATTGCTCCTGCCCTACAAGGAGAAGGTCCTAGCTTTAGCTGGAGCAGCATGTTTCAGACTCTGTTGTGGGGAGCATTGGTAACGGTAATGCTAACAGCATTTTCCGTATTTTTTGGCTCTATTGGTGGGTCTTTATTGGCGGTTATGTCAATTTCTGACTTTAAACCTCTAGGTTGGTTGAGTCGGATATATATAGATTTCTTTCGTGGTACGCCCTTGCTAGTACAGATCTTCATGATCTACTTTGGCTTACCCTCTCTATTACAAGAAATAGGCTTAGATTTTAGCTTCGATCGCCTTCCTGCAGCAGTTACTGCTCTTAGTCTTAACTCTGCTGCCTATTTAGCCGAGGTCATTCGCGGTGGTATTCAATCGATCGATCTCGGACAATGGGAAGCATCCCAATCCATGGGTATGAGTTGGTTTCAAACCATGCGTTACGTAATTTTTCCCCAAGCTTTTCGCCGAATGCTTCCACCTTTGGGCAATGAGTTTATCACGATGATCAAAGACACTAGCTTGGTGGCAATTATTGGGTTTGAAGAACTATTCCGTCAGGGACAATTAATGGTGGCAACTACCTACCGTGCCTTTGAAATCTACGCAGCAGTAGCTTTAATTTATCTGCTGTTGACCTTTGTCGCTTCTAGAGTATTTAGTTGGCTAGAAAAACGTCTTAATCCAGTTAAGCGTGCCAGCAAAAAAGCATCACCACAAGTTTCTCCTAGTCGAGAACAGTTAGTGAGTCGTTGATTCAAGTTGAATCAAAAAATAACATATAAATTAGGTGTGAGGAGTATGTTGAATAGAATAACTAAATCGCTCTCTATGAGTGCGATCGCTTTAAGTAGCTTTTTCTTGACTTGCAATCGTGTTGGCGCATTACCCACAATTAATTACCAAGACGATCTTGGTCAAGTTACTAATGTTAACCAGTTAAGGGATGTTTCCCCGACAGATTGGGCTTATGAAGCTCTTAGAAGTTTAGTCGATCGCTATGGCTGTATTGTCGGGTTTCCTAATCAAACTTATCGAGGTAGCACGCCCATAACTCGATACGAATTTGCTGCTGGTCTCAATAGCTGCTTAAATCAGATTGAGCGTTTAGTTGCCTCTAGTGAATCAATTATCAGAGAAGATTTAGATACATTAGAGCGATTAATTACAGAATTTGAGGCAGAACTAGCTATGTTAGGCAGCAGAGTCGATAACTTGGAAAGTCGGACTGCTTTCTTAGAAGATAATGCTTTTTCTACTACCACTAAGCTGAATGCCCAAATTGTTAACTATCTTCTAGGTACTTTTGGCGATGAAAAGCCAGATGGTAGTGATGTTGACGACCAAATTACTTTTAGTAGTCGGATTCGTCTCAATTTTGACAGTAGCTTTTCGGGACAAGATAGATTAAGAGTCCGCTTACAAGCAAGAAACATTACTAGTCCTGCCGAAGCTGGAGGTACTAATGCTTTAGCCTTAAACTTTGATGGTAGTGATGATAACGATGTCAAATTAAACGATCTTTACTACGTTTTTCCCGTCGGCGATCGAATTACTGTTTTAGCTGGTACTAATGGCGTTGATGTGGATGAAATTTTCCAGGTAGCTCCGACTATGGGATTAGCTTATGATAACCTTACTTTCGCTAATTCCTTAAATCCTCTAATTTACGGTAATGGTATTAGTGGTGGTGCAGGGGTTGGTGCAACTGTTGAATTAGTAGACTGGGCAAATATAGATATTGGTTACTGGGCAAACGATCCTGCCAATTCAGAAGAGGGAAGTGGGTTGTTTAACGGTAACTATGCTGCTGGAGCCAACTTAAACCTGGCTTTCTTAGATGAACGCTTAAATGTATCTCTGGCTTATCTCAGAGGATATCAGGGTGAAGGTAGTGGTTACGATCTTGCTGGCTTTGTGGGAACTGAAGCAGCTACCGATCCTTTTGAAGACCGTGCTAACTCTTCTGATAATTTCGGTGTTGCTACCAGTTTTCGGCTGATTGAACGACTTTCGATTGGTGGTTTCTTTGGTTATACTACAGCTTCTACTATTGATGACAACGCAGAAGCAGATATTATGGCTTGGAGTGCTTACGCCAGTTTTAGCGATCTACTAAAAGAAGGATCGGCTTTTCTGGTTACTTTTGGGCAAACTCCTACTCTAGTTGATTCTGAGGGTGATGCCCTAGATGATGACGAAGATTCACCTTATCTTTTGAGCTTAGAATATCAGTACAAATTAACTGACAATATTCAGATTACTCCTGGTGGTTATGTCTTATTTAACCCAGAGGGAGACTCAGATAACGATAATATCTATGTTGGGACGATACGGACTATTTTCAGTTTTTGACGCTCCCACTGATGAATCGGGGGATTCTCACTTCATTGGGACTAGCTCAGTTGTGGATTTTTCACGTCCACTTCTTCGACTAACAGTCCCTCCATGAGCAGTAGCCCTGCGCCCCAAGGCTAATAACCGTAGAGCTTAATCTCGAATGTTTTGGGCTGCGTTGATGTCACGATCTATATGCTTTGTGCCACATTTAGGACAATCCCAAAATCTTACATCGAGAGGAAGTTTGTCTATTCGATATAGACATTTATTGTGTTGTTAGTTTTTTGCTTATTAATTTGCTAACAAATTAGAAAAGCACGATTTTCGAGCCACAACCTATATTTGGTTGTGGTTTTTGCTTTCAAGACTGCGATGATTTTAAACTGGACTGATTATATAGGGAAATCTCAACTTGTAGAGGTCATAAAACCGAACTTTGTTTCCGTACGAATATTATATAGTTAATACTGTGGGTAACAAAATGAATACATTACTCACTTATCAATTCAAATAATAATCATCAATACTCTCTAATTTAATCTCAGCAACTAAGTTTTGGAGGGAAATAACATGGCATTAATTCGTTGGGAACCTTTCCGAGAAATGGACAGCTTACAAAGAGAAATGAACCGTCTCTTTGATAGCTTAAGTTCGACCACCCAACCAGAAAGCGGAACAGCTTATATCCCCCTTGCCGAAATTACAGAAACAGAGTCAGAAATTCATCTCAAACTAGAGGTTCCTGGTATGGATGCTAAAGACATTGATATTCAAGTTTCGGATGAAGCTCTTGCCATCAGTGGAGAACGAAAATCCGTATCGCGTACCGATGCCAAAGGTCAAAAACGTAGTGAATTTCGCTATGGTAGTTTCCGTCGTGTGATTCCTTTACCCACCCGCGTGCAAAATACCAATATCAATGCTGAATATAAAGACGGGATTTTACACTTAATTTTACCTAAAGATGAAGCGGAAAAAACTAAAGTTTTCAAGGTAAAGATTAGTTAGATGACTAAAAGTTTTTGAGCAAATTTCGGCAAGAAAATCATAAACATAAAGTTTCTTAACTCTAGATTTCGATCGATCTTAAAACCTAAAAATTGGCAAATATTACTTGATTTAGGAGGTAGATATTATGTCTTTAATGCGTTGGGAACCTTTCTCAGAAATCGATAGCATCCAAAAAGAAATGAATCGTATGTTTGACAGTATAGCTTCAAGGACTACAGACAAATGGGGTTCGGCTTTTGTCCCTGCTGCCGAAATGGAAGAAACCTCTGAAGCAATCCATCTTAAACTAGAAGTTCCTGGTCTGGATGCTAAAGACATTGATATTCAAGTTTCGGCTGAAGCAGTTTCTATTAGTGGAGAACGCAAATCAGAAACCAAAACTGAAGAAAAAGGTATGACCAGAAGCGAATTTCGCTATGGTAGCTTCCGTCGTATCATCCCCTTGCCTGTTCGTGTACAAAATACCAGTGTCAATGCCGAATACAAAGATGGAATTCTCAATTTAACTTTACCCAAAGCTGAAGAAGAGAAGAATAAAGTCGTTAAAGTAAACGTTAGCTAATCTTCTCGGTTTATTAACTTATTAGCTAGATATATGACTAGTAAGGCGTGACATAGCCCACCTTACTAGCAATAAATCTTAAGGAGGTGAAAGCAATTAATGGCAGCAACTGATTTTAAAGACTACTATCAAATTTTAGGAGTCAGTAAAACAGCAACGCCTGAAGAAATCAAAAAAGCCTATCGCAAATTAGCTAGAAAATATCACCCCGATCTCAACCCAGGAGATAAAACTGCTGAACAGCGTTTTAAAGAAATTAACGAAGCGCAAGAGGTGCTATCTGACCCAGAAAAACGGTCTAAATACGATCGATTCGGTCAGTATTGGCAACAAGCTGCTGCTGGAACACCATCTTCTGGGGCGGGATTTGGCGCAGAAGGTTTCGAGTTCAGTCAATATGGAAGTTTTGACGATTTTATTAACGAACTTTTAGGACGCTTTGGCGGTACGGCTGGTTCTGACTCTTCAGGACGAAGAGTTTACACTTATCGTACTTCCACTACTAGTCCAGGTACTAGGGGATTTGGTGGTTTTGAAGATATATTTGGCAGTAGCGGTGTCCAAGATATTCCTGCATCTGATACAGAAGCTGCTATTACCCTTCCCTTCTCGGAAGCTTTTCACGGTACGCAAAAACGCTTGCAACTCGATGGTGAAACCATTAAGGTGAGGATTCCTCCAGGGGCAAAACCAGGTAGTCGTATTCGCATTAAAGGAAAAGGACAAATCAGTCCTTTCAGTCAACAGCGGGGAGATTTGTATCTCACTATCGATTTGCAACCCCATCCCCTATTTAAGTTTGAAGGGGACAATATTATCTGTGAAGTTCCTGTCACTCCAGAGGAAGCAGCTTTAGGAACAGAGATTAAAATTCCCACTCCCGACGGTAGTGTAACTATGAAAGTACCTCCAGGAGTAGATTCGGGACAATCTCTACGCTTGCGGGGTAAAGGCTGGCGAGATGCTAAAGGCAAATGCAGTGACCAAATTGTCAAACTGAAAATTGTTACCCCTAAAGAATTAACCACCCAAGAACGAGAATGTTACGAAAAACTCCGTCAAGCTAGTAGTTTTAATCCCCGTCGTAGCATAGAGGAGGTAAGATTATGAAGTCGATGAGTTTATCTCGCGTAGTAGTTTCTAGAACAGGGGAACGTCTGATTACTTTTCAGCAAGCTGCTTACTTAACCCAAACTTCGGTAGTTATTTATATTTTTCTAGTAAACGAATTGACAAAATAATCTCGGCTAAAGTGCGTTGAAAGGCATAATACCAACCAGCCCAACCATCAAAAATTCCTCTTTTAAGCACTAAACAGTAGAAAAAAACCACAAAAGGAGCGAATATTTTTTGTTGTCTAATTTGATCGCTTAAACTTAATTCTGTCGAGGGTGTATCGCGTAATTTTTTTGCTTCAATAATCATGTAACGATCTTGCGCCCATAACCAGCGAGTAAAAGACTTGCGATCGTCATGGAGAATATAACTAGTTAGCATTGCAGACTTCCCATCTACTTTGAGTAATTGGGTATGCCCATCATCAATATAAATAGCTTTTTGTCTTCTAAATAAAACTTGACGAGGAGGAAGAATAGAGCCTCTTAGGGGTTTGCCAAAAACACAATATTTAAAGCGAGCAAAGTAGCCATCACTAGAACTTTCTGGCAATAAATTGCTAATTTCGGCGATTAATTCCTCAGTCAGAACATAATCTGCATCTAACGATAGTACCCACTCAGTCTTGATTTGTTCTAACCCATAGTTCCACTGATTAGTATGAGAATCAAATTCCCTTTGTAATATTTCTATTTGCGGATAAGTTGGCAAAATTTCTAGAGTATTGTCTGTGCTGTAACTGTCAATAACAATTATGGTTTTTGCCCAAGTAAGTTTTTGTAGAGTACGTTCTATATTTGGGGCTTCATTAAACGTAAGAATTAAGGGGGTTATTTTTTCAAGCATTAGACAACCACATAAATACAGTAATTACTCTTTTTCATTGTTTAGCGAACAAGAACATAACATTGATTTCCAAAAATAAGGAATTCTACCTGCAAAATCAAACTTTAAATCTGTAAAACCTTCCGATTGCAAAATACTACTGAGCGTTTTGACTGAAAAAAACTTGACGTGACCACCGTCCCAAAGAGTTGTAAAATGGCGATCCATTTTTCCAGTAAGTGAGAGTGCCAGATTTTTCCAATACCCATGATAAGGAGTAGTAACAATTAAATGACCACCAAGTTTTATACACTGGCGAGCATATTTAACTAATTCTCTTGGATAATATAAATGCTCAATAACCTCAGCAGAAATAACGATATCAAAAGATTTTTCTAGCTCTTCAGGAACAGAATCATAAATGCTTCCTTGAATAAAATGACAATTAGGAAAGTTTTGACGAGCAAAATGAATACCCGATTCTGATTGTTCTATACCAGTTACCTTATAGCCTTGCTGTGCAATTAAATTTGTCAAATTACCATTGCCACAACCAAGATCTAAAATCCGCAGTTTCTTCTGGTTATAATTTTCAAATCGAGATAGCATTCCCAGCAGTGAAGCAAATAAATAACTATGATGATGCATGGGATCGCTATTGACATAAGAATATTTGTACTGACTCAGAAGAGAATTCATGACTTTTAATCCTTGTATTTAAGAATAAACAGGTATAGGTTTTTGCTGAAGGACGGCATTATAGATATTTAGTAGTTTTAGAGCAGTATGCTCCCAGGTATAATGCTCAAAGATGAACTGGCGAGCGCGATCGCCCATCAGTTTGGTTTGTTCTGGATTTTGTAAACAATTTCTCAATGCAGTGGCAATTTCTTCCTTATCAATATTAACTACATGGGCTGCACCAGCCTGGGCTGCCTCAGGAAAGTTACATCCTGTAGTGATTACAGCAGCTAATCCCGATGCCATACCTTCTAGTACTGACATACTAAAACCTTCAGAATAGGAAGGAGCAACATAAATACTGGCAGCAGCAAGGGCGGAATATTTTAATTCTCCTGTTAGCATTCCTGTAAAAGTGACTGCCTCCAAACAACCAGCTTTAGTAAAATAATTCTTAGCAGTGGGTAGAAAACCGATATTATCAGGGCCTGCAATCACTAAATGAGTTTGGGGAAATTGTTGATATATCTGACTAAAAGCATTTGATAGTAAATCTAAACCTTTTTTGGGATCGACTCTGCCTAAAAACAGAATGAGATTTTTATGACGAGTGTGAGGAAACTGCTGCCAAAATAGTTCTGGACTAGGTAAAGACTCAAAGTCTTGACGATGAACTCCATTGGGAACAATAACTAAAGGAGACTTTAAGTTAAGAATTTTAGTTCTTTCTGCTTCTGTAGAAGCTAACATTTGGATAACTTTAGCTCGATCGAGGGCTGGTTTTTCGAGCAACTGGTAGTAAAAGCGTTTTTTCCAAGCCTTATAAGATAATGCCCAAGGTTCTAGCATTCCTCTAGGAGTAACAATATAGGGAATTTGATATCGTCGACAAGCCCAGTAAGCAGGCAAAATAGTATAGGAAAAAATGGCATTGGTATGAACTAAATCATAATCTCGGACGTGCTGAAATAGCCATTTAGTCAGAGAAAAGCTGATTTTATAATCACTGATATTCCAGTAAGGAAAGTATTGTAAGCGATAAGATTTTTCTTCGATCCAAGTAAAAAGAGGAACATCTAGCTGTTGAGTACCATTGGCATTAGTAGTAATTAGATCGACACTCACTCCCAGTTTGCCTACAGATTGAGCTAATTCAATTACACTTTTAGAAGGGCCACCATAAACCGAGCCTAAAGCGGGAATAACAAATAGTATCTTCATTTATTTAGAAGCCATAGCATATTTAACTGCTTGGGTTAAACCTTGAGCAAAGTATTCAGGAGAAAAGTTTTGAATATGTTCTAAAGCAGCTTGTCCCATTTTTTGTCGATCGACATTTTCAGAACTAATCTGTAACATCAGGTTAGTGAGTTGCTGAGAATTGTGAGGATCGAAACCAAAACCATTAACCCCTTCAATAACTAAATCTTCAAAACAACCACAACGATTAGAAACCAGCACTGGTAAACCAGCAGCCATCGCTTCATTGACCACTAATCCCCATTGTTCTGTAGTGCTAGCATGAATAAAACAACCAGCATGAGCAAAATAGGGGAGTAACTCTTCTTGTTGTAAAAATCCTGGTAGATGGACTTTATGTTGCAAGTTTAACTGAGCAATTTTGGCTTCTATTTGCGGGCGTAATTCTCCATCACCACAAAGAACTAAATCCCAAGCTCGATCGCCTAATTTTTGACAATATGTTGCATAAGTTGTCAACAGAAATAAAAGATTTTTTTTAGTGATAAAACGATTAACTGTAAGAAAATAGGGTCGATTAATTAGATTGGGGAGATGTTGCAGATTACTAGGAGAAAATATATTATTACCAACTACATCGTATCCCGAAAAAATCGCCTCTGCTCTCATTCCTAGTTTCTCTAAATATTTTTGATGAGGTTTTCCTCCTACTAAAGCTGCCTGATAAAGTTGAATTATTTTGCTTTTGAATTTTTCTTGCCACCAAGAACGATTAGCATCATCTTCCTTTGATTCCGAAAATAAAATAGTTTGCTTTTTATGCCACAAACTCCATAGCAAAGAAGCCAACATTGTTGGTCTAGCATAACCAGAAATAGCCACAATATCTGGTTTTATTTGGTCAAGTGTCGCTATTAATTTTTTTACTAGTATAGTACCTTTAGTTTGCTCTAGCTTTTGGTCTTGAATAACAGAAATAATTGAATGAGAGAATAAATTTATTTCTGTCTCCCAAGGATATTCTATTTCTTGTCTTGCCAATTCAATGCCAACTGCTTGCCAACCTAGTTGATGACAATATTTCTGAAAACTACCAAAACGGGCTAAATGATAAGGGCCAAAATTAGCAAATAAGACAGCAACTTTCATGATTTAAAAACTTTTTAGTTCAGGAAAAATAAAGTTAAATAATAAAAGACTAATGACTAATAACAATAAACATAATAATTTTCAAAATTCAACTAAAACTGCTATCTTGTTCTCTGCTTTCACTAAAATCTTTCATTTAATTGAGGTCTTCTATAATAAGTAATACGGCGAGGTTTAACTCTAGCGTAATAAATAGACAAGCTTACAAATATGAATTGGAATACAGCTTCTTGTAGAAATCTGCCTGTACCATGGGTTATTCCCACCATAGCTGGACTAATTAAGCCTATATACAGGAGTATGCTATAGGTACTTTTGTGATAGTTAGACGAAATCCAAAGAGTTTTAAATAGAAATGCCATAAGAGCAAAAACTAAACAGCCGAAGTAGTCAAATTCGACAAAACTATCACCAATTCCTGTAAAAGTAGTACCAGTCTGAACATTGTAATTATATAAATATCTTAGGTAATGCTTTGCTCCCCAATTAAACTGCAAAGCTCTCTTAAGTCCATGACCGAAAATTTGCCCAGGAAAATATTGAAATACCAGATTATCCCAATAACCAGTTCCGTAGCCATATCTTCCCGTAGCAACAGAAGCATCCATAGATAAAGCTGCATTTTTTAGTTCTAAAACTTTTCCCTGCATTAATGTATCCATTGATTCCTGAGAAGTCGATATCACTGTATCCCATTGATTAGTAGCAATATGTCCCCAAAACTCTCCTCTTAGGTGTCCTAATGCCGGAACTAAATAAATACCAGAAAATGCTAATATCAACAAGACTAATCTTGGAACAGTAAAACGCCTTGCAAACCATAAAGAAATACCAACAATTAGAACAAATGTAATTGTATTTTGTCTTCTTCCTGCTATTAAAATAGAGCTTAAAATAGGATAAGCAGTAATTAGTGTATAGAGAATATATTTAAGCTTAGGAGTTTTTAAAGTTTGTCTCAAAAAAATAGCCAAAGCAATATATAAAACTTTCGTAAAAAATACATAAATAGTAGCTCGACCACTCCAGTTTCCATTAAATGAGGTTTCGATGGTGACACGAGAAAGTAAAAAATTAAAAAAGTGACCAATAACCATTAAAGCAACTCCTGCGTGTAATAGTTTTTGCTCATCAATTTCTATATTTAACTTTGCCAGTAGTTTAGAATCTGGAGTAAAATGATATCCAACCCAACACATAGCAGCACACAAACAAGCCATCAAGAATACTCTTGCTAAAGCCTGATCGCTGACTTCTCCTTGATTATTAATAAGAGCAAAAGCTTGAGGAACAATGAAAATCAGGAATGTTGCTCCCATAAAAAAGGGATATTGATAAGCTCTTTCCAAGCGCATCAATCCCCATCCAAGTAGACACAAACTGATGATTAAAAACAAAGAAAAATAGAATTCTGCCATTAGCAACTTTGAACTTAGTACTGGTGAATAACCAAAGTATTTTCCTGACTAATAATTTAGGTTAGGTTATAAGCTTCAGTAATTTTAGCCAAGTACATATTATTCCAATTTTTTTTAACAGTTCAACTTTGCCATAGCCTCAGTAAACGCAACATCAGTATTTTTCCGTATCTTTAAAAATAACTTGTTATTTTGAAGCTTGAAACAATTATATTTATGACAATATTGATATTAGTATTAATCGCACATTGCCTAATCTCAAGCTTATCTCGATCGCTATTGCTTATCTGTTTGTAATAATTTTTTATAAATCAATTCTAAACTCAAATCCATGCTGAGAAAAACCTAATCTTTGATAGAGTTCATGAACTTTAGGTCTAGAAGTACGGCTGGTAGCAATGAGTTTATAACAATTTGATTCTGTGGCTATCTCAATTACTTTTGTGACTAATTCTGAACCAATACCTTTGCCTCTATAGGATTCATCTATATATACATCTTCCATTAAAGCAAATGGTCGATCGTGCAAATCATTATGCATTAGATAGATATAGGCGCGTCCGACTTCAAAATCATTATCCATGATAGAAATGCGAATACCTTTTGCCTCAACATCTTTTTGATCAAAGTTCATTTACTTTGTATTTAGGTATTAATGTGACTCCACTATTATTGACTTTATTGCCGATTGTTTTAAGGCGATCGCTAGGATATGCAAACTATATATTATTGCAGCCTGTATATTATATATTATTTAGGTATTAACTCGATCCCATCGTAAAGTTGTTAAGTCTAAAGTATACTCTAGTAAGTTTTCTGCATACTCTTTTTGCTCACTCACTATTTGCCAAATTTTACCGCCAGTAACATATATTTTGGATGGTTCTTGATAATAGGCTTTGTGAGAACTAATCCAGCCTGGTTTTTCTCCAGTAGTTTCAACTTTTTCTATTTTGAATGATTGCCAGTTTAGTCGATAGACTGGTGTTTCCTGATTGATTCTTTCCTCGATGTAGCCTAAATTACCGATGATATAGATATATTCTCCAACTAAGGTGGCGGAGTGAAAGTCCGTTGGCGGAAAAATATCTTTTGGATAACCTAAAATTTGGAAATTGCCATCACCTTGATGAACTACTACATCGTTATAAATACAAAAATCAGGATCGTAGTAGTCTTCGTGTTCGCCAGCAATTTCGACAATTCTTCCATCTGGCAATTCTGTAATTGTTCTGCCAAATCGATCGTAACACCATACTGGTTTATCCCAATTATCTGCATCATTGAAAGTATATTTTGCTTTCCAAGCAGAAAAACCTCAACAAATCATGGCTTTCCAAAAATCAATTTCCATAATTTCTGGATTGGTTTTGCCGAATCTTCGATGTTTTCCTGCTAAATACTGTTCTCTAGATACTTTTAGTTCGCTATCAGCAACGCCTCTAAGTATCTGCTGCATCTCGTTGTTTATTTCGCTTAAATCCTCTCCTGCCTCAACTAACATTCGTACAATTGACATATTACTTGCGCTGTTAATCGCTTTTCGATCGTAATCGAATACTCTACCTGGATTTGCACCAGCATCTAAGAGAATACGGACACAATCAGTAGCACCTGTTTCTGCTGCTGCGATTAAGGGGGTAGTATCGTATTCATCTGTAGTTTCTACATCGAATCCTTCAGCAATGAGCCATTTTAAAACTGCACAATGATTATTTTGGATCGCATACATCAGTGGCGTTTTTCCAATAATTCCTCTATCATCGCGATCGATTCCTGATGCTAACATTAACTTAGCTTTCTCTACATCTCCCACCTGAATACTTAAAAGCCAAGGAGTTCGTTGCCAATAATCTCTTACGGTTAAATCGACTTTCTTTTGTTGAAGCAAGTTTTTGACATCTTCTAAACTACCAAAGACAATGGCATACATTAATTCTGTCCATTGCAGTTGTTGGGAATCGCAACCTGCTGCTAATAACAATTGCACAGCATCAAATCTTCCTACCCGTGAAGCAATTCTTAATGCTGTCTCTTGATAGCTACTAATACCATCTACTTTTGCTCCTTTTTCTAGCAATAAATTCAAGATTGGTATTAAATTTTCATCTTGGGAAATATCTCGACCGTACATAGCATCAATGAGGACATCATAACCGTGGGGTCTTTGATAATGAATATTTGCTCCAGCATCCAAAAGCAATTTAATTTTAGCTAAATTTCCTGAAGAGACGGCTAATCCAAGTACAGTGTTTTGAAACTCGCTTTCTTCTACTGCATTGATATTAGCACCATTTTCTACCAGAAATTGAACCATATCAATACCGGCATTTGCACTAGTAACCGCATACATCAATGGTGTTTGAGAATTATCTTTATCTATACAATTAATATCAACACCCTTTGCTATTGCTTGGGCTACTCCTTGAATATTTCCTTGTTTAGCATAAGTGTGAATCTGCATAGACTTGAAGATTATATTCTTGCATAATTAGATTATGAATACTATCAACACTATAGCCATCAGCATATTGAATTAGTGGTTTAGCTTCTTTTCAACCAAAATAGCAAAATAATCTTTAATGTCAAACTTATCAGTCGATCCTGCCCTCTATTCACTATTATTTTTTCACTGCCTTATTGGTGGAATAGCTGCTCTGGTAGCCAAGCAAAAAGGGTATAACTTTTGGCTATGGCTAACTTTAGGTTTTATTGGTGGAACATTTGCTTTTGTTGGGATAATTGTGATGAACAATAAAGAACCTGATGGAGCTAAGTAGGTAGACTTAATTAAGTTTAAAACAGAGGGAAGATGGGGAAGAGAAGGGAGATAGGGAAGATAGGGGAGAAATAAAACGTTTGTATTTTATATTTAACTATTTATTCTTCTCAGAATTAGCCGATTCCACTCTTGTTTCAATCTCCTCTAAAGTATTAATTACTAGACGTTTTGCTTGGAGTCGCCAACCCCATTTCTGAATATTAAAAGCAATGGGAAACGCGATCACAGGAGCAAGAAAATCTACTGGTTGTCGTAAGGAAATTCCCAATAGTAGTCCTAATCCAGCAATTCCCCAAAAGGGTAAGGCAATTGTCTGACGTTGTTCTTCTACTAGTTTATTAAGGAAATTATCGGGCATCTCCGCCAGTAATTCTTCTTTTACTTGTTTTTGCTGGGCAGGAGATACAGATATACCAATTTTGCGCCGTAATCTTTCAATTTTGCGGGCATCAGTACTATATTGAGTTAGTTCATCCTCTGCCATGAGGACTAATCGTTCAGTTTGTGACATTTAAATTCGCTTGATGTGTAAAAACAGAGAAAAGTCTGATAACCAAATCCTATAGAGACGCAATATTCTACGTCCCTACAAGAAAAATACCATTAACTAAATACGCAAATTCATCATTTTCTCTACAGCTTCAACAATTTGCTCTGGCTGTACGATAGTTAACCTTTCTAGCATACCGTTGTAAGGTGTAGGGATATCCTGAGAAGATAAGCGCAGTACTGGGGCATCTAGCTCATCGAATAGTTGATCGTTAATCAAAGCTGTTAATTCTGCTGCAATTCCTCCAGTTTTCATGCATTCTTCTACGATAATCACTCGGTGAGTTTTTCTTACCGACTCACTGATAGTTTCCATATCAAAAGGTTTGAGAGAAATCAGATCGATAATTTCTGGATCGTAGCCGTGTTTTTCTAATGTTTTCAAAGCTTGGGTACAATGGTGGCGCATCCGCGAATAGGTAAGAATCGTAACGTCTTTTCCTCTGCGGACTATTTCTGCTTTATCCAAAGGAACTAAATATTCTTCTTCTGGTAAGTTTTCTTTGAGATTGTAGAGTAGTACGTGTTCAAAAAATAGAACGGGATTACTATCTCGAATAGCTGATTTTAGTAGTCCTTTAGCATTGTAAGCAGTAGAACAAGCCACGATTTTTAAACCAGGCACAGCATGAAAATAAGCTTCTAGTCTTTGGGAATGTTCTGCACCTAGCTGTCTACCCACACCTCCAGGGCCACGAATTACCATCGGAATGGTAAAATTGCCCCCCGAAGTATAGCGTAACATTCCTGCATTGTTAGCAATTTGGTTAAAGGCTAGTAGTAAAAAACCCATATTCATCCCCTCTATAATGGGGCGTAGTCCTGTTAAAGCAGCACCTACTGCCATACCACAAAAACTATTTTCGGCAATGGGAGTGTCTAGTACTCTTAGATCGCCATATTTTTTGTATAAATCTTTGGTAACTTTATAAGAACCACCATAATGCCCTACATCTTCTCCTAAGACAAAAACAGTATTATCTCTTGCCATCTCTTCGTCGGTGGCTTCTCGCAAAGCATTGAACATTAAAGTTTCTGCCATAATTTTTATCTCATATCTGCAAAAGATGATCCTATCATTACTTACTTATATATGTTAAAGCATTAAAGTATTTCATATTATCAGCCGATTTTCTTGTACCTTATTGACCTTGAACCATATGATCGACTTATTAACTGCTTGGGGAGTTACCAGTGCTGCGGGATTAATCTTTAAACCAATTCTCCAAGATTTATATCAGGAACTAAAAGAATTAACCACAGATGCCACAGAAGATTGGGTCAAGGATTTTTTTAAAGAAAGATTATCCGCAGGTTCTTCAGTAGGTTATAGCAGATTTTTAAGTCGAATTCATCGAGAACCTTTAGATATTGCAGCAGGTAAGGCAATTAAAGGATTTTTGGAAATAGTACAAGATTGTTTAGATGATGCCGATCTAGATAATAAGGCGATCGCACGATATACTCAGTCTATTAAACAATTACTCAAAGAAAGGTCTGTCCGTCAGGTTTTGGGTAGTCCTTTTCAGGAAGATTGTTCGTATTTAGATACAAAAACTCTCAAAGAAACTTGGGAAAAGCTGAATTTATTAGCCTTACCCGATGATTTTGACTGGAATAGATTAAGCAAAAAATATCTCAAGAAAGTTAAAGCTATTTACCAAGAATCAGATGAATTAAGAGAAATACTCAAGATTCAGCTTCAGCTAGAGGCTACAGATAGTTTAGAACAGTTAGCAGGGATTAAAACAAATTTTGATTTAGTTAAATATCAAGAAACCATCCTCGAAAAATATGGCAATCTCAAGTTAGAAAGTCTTGATAGTAGTGGTTATATCTATGATAAAGAATTAAAAATCTATCAGATATTTATTCCCCAAAACGTTAGAGAATGCCAGGAATATTTACCGCAAGTATACGAGCTACCTAAAGAGTTACAGCATCAACTCAAAGAGCAGGGAGAGCTAGAGAAAGAAATTAGCCAAGAAGAGTTAGAACGCTACAAAAGAGCTTATACCAGTCAGCAAATTAGGTCGGTTTTAGAAGTCATTGCAGACGATAAATATAAATACTTAGTCATTTTAGGCGATCCTGGTTCGGGAAAATCTACTTTGTTGCAATATTTAGCAGTAGAATGGGCAAAGTTACCTATCAAAGAATTACCTTCTCATCCAATTACTTTATTAATTGAACTAAGAACTTATATTCAAGAT
>JAAUYH010013970.1_pt1 | contig 19249 bp, 9 predicted proteins | sample 7278061 | NCBI WGS metagenome assembly JAAUYH01 (sample SAMN14350203, study PRJNA611818) | marine sediment metagenome | isolation source: surface marine sediment (0.6m) | place: French Polynesia: Moorea | collected 2018-08 | reverse complement strand
TTCAGCGAGGAAGACTTCTAGGGTTTTGACTCAGCACCCGAAACAATAGTTCACTGTCAGATACATTCAAATCGGACTCGAAACCAAACCAAACGCGACGGATAAGAACCGCATGAACCAGGTGCAATCGCAAAGAGTTTTATGGGTATTTCATTTGAAAGATGAAAACTAACAACTTAAACTGATCACATTCATCACTGTGGCTCACAATTGTATTGTACAGCAGATGTACCATTCTGTGCCCAAATAGAGCGGTCCACAGATCATTCATTTGTCGTTTTTCGCCGCCTCATGTACTGTTTGAGTTTGAGGCCACAATTCCACTAGCGGCTATCGCTTCTCGACACTGACTAGACAGCTGCAAATTGACGTTGGACGACTCTACCTTACTTGTACATGCAGAATACGCCGACGTGACCAAAATTCTTTTCTTTCGAGCGGATAGGCTTTCCACTCTACTAATTCGCACAATTGTCTAGATGAATGCTGTGCAGTTCGAATTCCCAGAAAGTAGCTTGTTCACGGGTTAGCTTATGCTAGATGTCCCATAAGTTGCGGTAGTTTGGCAACGGCCAGTGCGAGTTTTTGTATCCTTGTTGCTGTACTGTGCCAGTACTCTATCGCAGAGATGAAACGTTAGGTTGCAGAATAACAACATTAGAAGTCTCCAAGTCTATCTTATCCTTTACTGTAACTTTTAAAATTTTGAAACTAACTATTCCGAAATTCGAGTCCTAGTTCCAGTAGCCTGCGAATCTTCGAAGACTACTGTTTATTGCCATGACTCTTTTCACATCTCCTTGACTTGATCAGTTCCTTTGGTCTAGTGATATAGTACTTATGTTGCAAGCGCTTGCCTCCTACTATTGTGAGCTGGAAGTAGATTCAACGAGAGCTCAATGGCCCTCTCCAATCTATGCTATGACATCACACACCATACATAATACTACTCGGATGTAGGTCAAGGGAAGTCAGAGATATTTTTTTGAACTGAAGGTAATATTACACTAGTACAATATTATCTATTTTTCGACCCAATTCTTTTACTCAGCAAATCTGGTCTACAAATGTCGTACTAAACTGTTGAATCACTACATATTTTGAAGCACCTACCTGCCGTTTCAGTGAAATGAGAATCGTGCAAATGTGGGACGTCGAGAAAAGAGTAGCAAATGAATCTATGATTTACGACCAGCGAGGCAAAGTTAGCTAACACGATAACTAAACTAAACTTAACAAACAGTCGAAGGAACACACAACAATTCTTCAAACAATCCAGGGACAACGAATTACGTTTTGTCTTCCTCATTAACACGTTCATCAGCTTATTATCTACGGCATGGGGACACGAGTCTGTCGAACCTTTCTTCACCTTGCCATTCTTATTCGAGGACGAACCATCACTCTTGGAACGCTTGGAAGAAGAAGAATTCGAGTTCGAGGGCTTCTTCTGTTCCAACGAAGCTCCAGTTTTCTCGTTCTTAGAGTTACCAGTCATTGCGAATTGTGAAGAGAATGTACGGCTTTCGAATTCTCACATTCATCTCTTAAGTACTACGTCTACCAAAAACCAATGATTTCGTACAGATACCCATTAGTTCTCGCAGGTGTACTAACAGATGGGTGCGTTCGTTGTACTTCATTGCGAAACTTCTAGTGCCGATTTTTTTCTTTTCGCAGTTTCCCAAAGATCTGTCAGAAGAAGAATAGCAGTGCTTCCAAGTCAAAATTCTATCTTTTAAGAAATATAAGCATTCTACACAGATGAACTCGCGAAACAGTGCCGATCTATATGCGTTTGCTTCGCTGTATGTTGAGAACTAGTTGGAAGGAAACACAGCTTATTTCACATTTTCAAATATTCACTCACCAATATTGTTCGCTGAGAAACACCAAGCCTACAACGTGTGTATCTAACGCAACAGCGAAGAGAGGAAACTGCAAGGGATAATGCAGTAGTGATTTCAGTGCCCAGCGCATCAACTGCAAGCGCTTATTCCGGTCTCACCTGAATTCGTAGTCGTAGTTGTTAAATTACCAAATTGCGTTGATCTTACAATTATCGATCCTGGCTTACAATAATTCGTATCGTGCTACTACACTAGATATATTACCGTGCTTCATGGAGAGATGTTCACCCCATTACATCGCGACAACGACAAGTTTTGAATAAATTAGGAGATTAAATTTCAATCATACTGTTTTGCTTCAGCGCGAAATCACGAAAAGGTGTAGCGCGGTTGATTAGAATACTATACGTATTTTAGAAATCTCCACATCGTTCAGTTCGGTCCACATCTGCGTAAGTTTGGAACCACATAGTATATGCTTGGACTCGGTTGAATATTTCAACTGAAACTACGTGCAACCGAACCTGGTCTCAATGACGGTTGAATCGATTTCTGACGTAATACTATGATTCTGCTACAGTCGTAGTAGTGTATTAGCAGATTTGCCGTGCTGGTAAGGTTTTATACCGAACGTTCCAACGCAACCGTCGCTTCAATGACATCGGTACTAGTACTGATAAGAATTGTACAGCGACATTTTTAATTTCGTTTCGAGAATCTTGCATGTTGAACAATACGGCATAACAAACAATGAAGATTACATACGATAGGGAAAGGTATCACAAGTAGCAGTCTTTGCAATGACATGAATCGGTTCTCGTTTTGGATCATTCTTTTTGCTCTATCGTGAACATGGAACATGAGCATATTCACAGGAGCGCGGCCTATCGATGAAATATGCTCAATGTGGCGAACTTCTTTGAGTTGATTGTGATTAAATTTAAATCAATCGTCATATTGTGAGGATTAAGTTTGTCATACTGGCTCCACTGATTCTACTTCGTTCATGAGCTGTTCGTATCGCAATGATGATGTCCGACTACGATGTTGACTGTAAAAAGTTTGGTGCAATCTCTCAGGCTTCTGCGCTTCGAATCAATTCCGCTACGCCATAACGATCTTGCTATTGATGTTTTAAGCTATCTGATCGGAGAAACCAATTTCATAAGCTAGGCAGTACTGTGCTTAGGAAACTGATCTCATCTAGTCGCTATTGGATTGTTAAATTAATAGCACTAGAAATAATGCTAGCCTATGCTGAAGTAAAAAGGAAATGGATCCTGAAGAAGACGGTCGAGAGTATTTGCTCATGTCAGTACATTGGATTCGTTCTGTCCCAGTGTTTCGTTAGTCTAATTACGATGAAACGCGATAACAGACTGGCTTGACCTGCGACTGCGAGCACAAACTACTTCCTATGCGTAGGCAATACAGCAAGCAGGGCCAAAACCCTCACAAGCAGCACCTCGGAGTCGAGATTGAAGCTCTTCAGCACATCACAAGCAGAAACTGCTAGTAAAACTGAAACATTCATTTTGACTCGGCGTCGCTTACTGCAAGCTCGGCGGTAGGATAATCTACTACTATATCTAGTCAAGTAGAGCTAAGAACTCGACCACAACATCGTTTCGCACACCTTTTGCTTTAATGTTGATCGCTTCCACCGACAAAAAATTTGGCGCTTAACTAAGAAGAATTCCTTTGTTTTGACTCACCTTGATTAAATCAGTCTGGAAACAGGCCCGAACTTGATAGAGCAGGGATATTCTTTATCTGCACCAAACTCTTTATTTTAAAAGAAACGTGAGGAATAGTAACAATGAAATTTTCACGCCGCACCAGGCGCAATCGAAACCTTAGGTTTCGTAAACTTGTTGTGATCGCTACCCGAGTTGCGTTGAGAGCCATCGGACCGCTTCTTCGAGCGCTTGGAGTTGCTGCTTCTCTTTTTGATTTCATTAGGTTTGTGCTCCTTTTTCGAGCCACTGCTTCCATTAGAGCTCCGACTAGCTTGGCTGCCCGACATTGTTGATGCTCCGAGAACACTTTTCGATGTGAAATGCGATGGTCGATTAGCAGCCTTTAAGCCGTTTAGATATAGAGAGGATCTGGACAAGCACAGCTGGACGCGCTTGTTCCATTGAAATTGCATTGGCAGTCAAGCAATAAGATGTGCGGAACCATGGTTGGCTGTCGTACATAGAGGGGACACGATGGAAAGGTAATGGTTAGCAGACTAAAAAACTCAAATGTTTGAGTTGTAGAATATGAACGATTGGCGTCTTGTTCCTTTCAGTGCGTAGCCAAAAATAAAGTTTCATGAGGTATCGCATTTGAAAGCATGAATTCATCACCTGTATTCCTGCGGCTCACAGTTGCATTGTACAGTACCCATATGGTACCTGTGCGGTACACAGTAAGAGCGGCGTAGACTGCTCTACCCACAGATTAGCCGTTTTTCGATTCTCACCGCCTCTTCCACAGTTTGAGTATGAGATCACGATTACACTTGCGGTTGCCGCTTCTTGACACTGCCCGGACAGCTGCAGATAGATAGTGGACCACTCTACCGTTTTATGTATACAGAATACATCAACGTGCCCGAAATTGTTTTCGTTAGGCCAAATTGGCCTTCCACTCCACTGATCTGCGCAATTGTCTGGATGAAAGCTGTGTAGTTCACGTGCCCAGCACGTAGTTAATTTACAGGTTAGTTCATGCTTATGCAAGCAGTTGTACGAAACTATCATTTGTTCTTTATTAGGTGCTTCGTGCAGAAAAGTCGACGTGACCAAAATTGTTTTCTTGCTGCGTCAGATACATGTTCCACTCTACTGATCTTCGCAATTGTGTAGATGAAGTCTGTATAGTTCACATAGGCAACATCTGTTTTGTTCGCAGGATAGTTTGTGTTAGAAATGTAGCTGTACAAAGGTACTATTAGATGTTACTAAGGTGCTTGGTAAGTTCAGCAATCGTCAATACGACTGTAAAAATTCATGTAGATGTACCATACTGGCACTCTATCGCGGAGATGATCCATTTTGTTCCTAGACAGCCCCAAACCTATCAAATCTTTCACTCGTTTCGAATTATTGTTTATTTAGCAGATCATTGCACCAGCGTCCTACTAAAGCGCTGAATGCTGATAATCTGTAGCATAGAGAATCACACAAGCATGGTATAGCTAGAAGGGAGTAGCAAACGAATCAATCAATTATGACTAGCTAGGCACAGTTAGCTAACAGAGTGACTAATCTAACAGAACTAACAATCAATGATACGACGATTCTCCCATCAATTACGAGAAAACAGGGTGCATTGTATTCTCTTATCTCTTTCTTCTTCATTGTACTGATCATCAGGTTAACTTCATCTGCACAGGAATACGAACGTGGCCGGGTTGATTCTTGAGTGAGTGGCGCCCTTCTCAACTTAACTATTCTTACTCGACGCCGAATGGCTACCTCTGGAACACTTGCTAGAGGAAGCATTCAAATTTGACTGCGACTTGGTATTTTTCATCGAAACGCATGCTTTCTTGTTCTTGGAGTTGCTCGCCATACTCATATGTGAAGTAAATGTACTGCTTTCGAATTCTCCCATTCATCCCTTAAGTGCTATGTCTACCAAAAACAGATGACCTGTTACACTTCATGATAACTCTCGCAGCTGTACCAACCGTCGGATGTGCTCGTTGTATTTCAGTTTGCGAACCGACTCTCAACGCCGATTGAACCGAAATCTGACGTAAGACAACGATTGAAGGTTGCAATCCTAGTCGTGTATTAGCAGCTGTGCTGTATTAGTTGAGTTTTATACCGCGTATCCCAGTGCAACCGTCGTTCCGATCACGTGATTAATTGCACTGAACAATTCTATTAGTGAGTTGCAATACTCGTGATGTTTCACTTGTCTGGATGTGGGAACAAATCATGCCTTGATTTCTTCGAACAGTAGGACCATCTCTCGCATTCGGACAGGCTGCTCCTGCTGAAATCAAATTAGTACTATTACAAACGATACATTACCTTCGAAGCCAACAAAGCCTAGTTGGAACTGCAATTCTATTTGGATATTTTATAACCGAACGCATTGCAAAGAAACATATCTAGAAGAAGAGCTCCCGCCGATTTTTACTCATTTACTGGTCTATAGTCGTAGAATGCTAGAGAATAAAATTAGAAAAGGTCTGCGGAAGAAGGAATAAACTAAAACGACTGCGGACAGTCTACAAAAGTGCTGCATAAAGACAAGTACAGGAGGAAGTACTGTTGATGGATAGAAGATGGTTGATTAATTAACTCTGAGGTGCTAATATTAAAGATTTCTGACGCTGCAGTGTTTACTGAAGGCTGGAGGGGTTTACTTCGGTTGTGTCTGCCGAAAGAGCAAGGCGGAGGGATCCCTGAACCCTTTACTATTTGCTAAACTACCTAAGTTAACTTCAAATCATCAATTCTAAATTAAACGTGAACGATCACACTGTGATCACTACTTTGAATGGCTAGAAGGTCTCTAAAAAACCTTAGCCTATTAATATGGGATAGAGAGTCATTTCATCATAGAAAATTCATAGAATAAATCTGTCGTTCTTGTATAAACAGCTTTGAGTATTTTATAGGTTTTTTGATCGGTGTGGAACATGCCTTTATAGCCCTCATCATCTGGTTTAAAGATAGAAGTTTGTGGCATAAAGATACCTCATTGATTACTGCTGTCCAAATTCGTGGCGGTTAACTTGCCACAGACATCGTGCAGCAGTTCCGTTTAAGATAGAGTTCGTTAGCTTCAAAGTAGTTTAATTTAAAAGCTAGGTTTATCATATTACACAACTGATTCCCGTTAAGGTTTAATCTAAACATAGGAAAGTAGGTTTGCGACAACTAGCTATCAGAACTACCTGCAATCCGTTGTATAGACAGTATGGGATCCCGTTATCGTACTATGGACAGAAAATCCTTAGACTGACTGCGATGTTCATCTATTTAATTGTACTAGCTGCATCCCGAAAATATTGGCACTTTTCTCTTTAAAAAAGTCTCGTGAAGATTGATACACAAATATATATACTAAATTTTAATGGAATTCAATCCTATGCTCCTCGGAAAACGTCGAGTTTGCTTCACTAGTCTTATTGCGATAATAGATATACTTTGTACTATCTCCAACGGCGACCTGCAAATCTTTTCTTGAACACTCTCGACACGAGCGGTCTAGATATCAAAATTTGAACGACACATATGGAATAGTTTACCCGCTAAATTCTACATTTGAACTATATTTCCAAAGAAATATATCCGAAGCATTTGTTTCGTCATGACGCATGTTTTATCGAGACTTTAGTGAGCATGCTGTCAAACAACAGATGATAGAATATGTTTGAATCCAAAAAATGCGAGTTTCCGTAAAATTTAGATAGAAGACAGCGAATACACTAACGTATTATGAGATTTAGCGCCTAGATTCTGCATTTTACGAAACACAAGCGGTTGATTTAGGCTTTTTTCTTCCTATAGAGTTCTCCGCTACGGAGTAAAACGTAGAGCCATTTTTTTGAAATTGATTTCAAAAAAAGTGTGTTAACCTTCATGGGATGGAGGTAGTAATATCTGGGCACGATACATTTGCTACGATTGAACTAATGATGCTCTTTTTGCTCGCTGGCTTCCTCTTTACGTAACATATCGATCTTCTAGGTGTATATGTGTAGAGTATGCTTTTACTCTGTTGTTTTCGCAAGCACTATGCCAATGTACAGATGAACCCGTTGACTCCAACATTCAGCAAATTGTCGAATACAAAGCTTGACATTCACAGGCTGGTGCAAAAAGCCCGATTTTTATATTGTCTACAAGTGAACTGAGTCCAAAGCGAATGGAAACAAAACCCACTCCACCCGCTTTCAGTTTCGAACATTGCACGATATTTTTCGTAGAACTATTGTGGCAAATTGGAATAATGGCGGAAGTTAGAAGAGCACTTTTAGGCATTGGATATTTTGTATGCGATGTTGGTGGTTTTAAAAGACAAATCAAAATGGGATCAGCATTTCAGATCTTTCTTAATCAAATTGGGCACATTTATGAAATTTATAACTCGATCTCTCTACGAATTCGTTGATATTTGTGTTCTACAGTTCGTCACGCTTATCTTTAACCGATGAACAATGACTGCACTGAGCGAGCAAAGCTCGATGTTTGAAAAATTTCCGCTCGCGGTAAAAGAGAATGACGTCACGTTTTAAGAAGCTAACTGATCTACGTGGAATATGCAAATAGTAGAGGCACCTTTCTGCACAGCACAAACTCTACGGTTGAAAAGTCGAAGTTTTAGTTAGATCCAACTGTTTTGCTTCGGAATTTAGTCGGAATTATCTTGAATCTGTATCTGCGAAACATCAAGAATTACTGAAGATGAAAGACGAAGTTGACATGTTTGAAGGTGAATGTCTGTTAATGGAGAAGTATCCTGATTATTGAGCAATTCTTGCAGACAAGCCCTGTTAAGGTGCTGATGAGTTCTCGCGATTCGAACTACCTCAGAAAAAGCCCAAGAGAATAGTGCTGAGCTGAGACGAAATTGAGTCCAACAAGGGAATCTTTCCGAAGACATATCTGGACAATTTTCTCTTCGAAGTATATATGTTTGGAAGTATTCATGATTATTTTTGCTATAGGAGTCGTATTCAACAACTTCAATTTGCCTTGAACATGCTATGAAACTATGACAATAAGTTCATCAATTGATATAAGAATGGACCGGATTCTCTGAGACAGGAAAGAAAAAATGATGTCTGAAAGCAGTCAAAATATAGGATGGATAGTGAATGCCGCCTAGAAATCAGCGACTGACGGCTGATTCTGCAGAAACGCGCAAGGATAAATGAAATTTCGGTTGTCACTGGTCGAATTTCAGGCAACTCGACGATCGTGTTATAGTGCGCAGTCTTGCAGATTTCATCATAATTTTTAAAATTGTGGTTGTCCAATTGGAGGGAATTCAGTAAAAGTGAATGTTGGTTCGCAGCAGAGCCAAGTATAATTCACTATAAAAGATTGATCCATTCATCAAGTACTCTGAAACCGTACATGTGCACAGATTCTAAGTTCCAGCTCTTTTTTATCAAAAATGCAACAAAGCCGACAAAACGAAAGACTCTGCTCTTCATTCTTCTACTCCGCAGACCGGCAGGTCGGCGCACAGAAAATTCTATTCACGTGCTGTCATCGTCGCTCCGAGTTCATGTCTATGAGTCCAAATATGGGATACAATCATTGAGTTGTGCAGATAAATTCAATCAGATGGACAGCATTTTCTTTATATGCAAGAATAAAATGTGTGGCATGATGATGATAGTGGTTGTGAGGAGGCGAACGAAATATCTGTCTTAGCTGACTGGAAACGGGTGAATCTTGTAAAGGATAGAATACCATAAGGAAATTGTGATTTCAATCAAGTGAACAGTCCGATCAACCGATTCAATCAGCTATCGACTTGTAAAAATACAGTATCTCTCTATTTAAGACGCCTAGACGATCGAGCTTGAATTTAAGGAACAATTGTTGTAAGACTCTACGCCATACTATTGGAGCTCTGCAATTTTAGACTGATAGATTCCACTGACAGGTAGCCATGATGGAGAAATTTGCACTTCGAGAACGGTCGAGGGTGAAAATGCGTCTTCGAGCGAGATAATTGTGAGCACTACAGCAAGCGAAGAATCTTACTCGAATTATTAAGCCAGGATTTAATGTGAAGGTGCGAGGGGATCAAAAAACGAAATAAGTGTTCTGCTCTAGTAAAACATACAAAGAATTTACCGTGGAAGGATAATATGCGTACTCAAAGACGAGTATGAGATTGTAGAAAGGATTAATTCTAAGAAAAATGATGATTTCAAACATCTGATTGCGAATTACCAATATATTGAAGAAAGAATACAAAAAATAGTTTGATATGTCGGATAAGGGTGTATTTCTAGTTGATTATGTGATTTTGGTAGAAGCGCATCGATTGTAGTGAAATGAACACTCAACTGTCCTTCTGCACTAAACTACATTTACCCAGCGTGAAAACAGTTGGTTTTATTCGTCGATCCAGCACCGTAGTCCGAAATATACAAATCTCATGGTGAAAAAGAAGATGAGACCACCCGCTGCCGAAGCACCATTTCCAGAGATGAAAATTGCCACCCCCTGTACTGTTTGAAGTATTTATTTAATGTTTATGAGCTTGGACTCTGCTTCACCTCTTCCTCACTTCTCGTATCTACCGCATTCCCTTCTCGGCGGCTAGAAAAGCATAAAAGAGTGTATTCTACTTTTCGAGTGAACTCCAATAGCTCGAAGGAACTGTCACAGTTAGCAGTCGGTGGTCTGAGAAGATGAAGTGTGTCGATGAGCGGAGGAGAGGGGGAAGAGCTGAGATTTGACAACGATTTGCGGTAGTAATGCGTGGATGATAAAGTGAATGTTCGACCAATGATTGCGTGACTTTGAAACATGTATTGGTCATAGGTGGTAGAGTACAGCTTTCTTTACTGGTAACCAATCATCTAACGGTACATCGAAGAAATTGCATGTACTACAAAATACATGCATCTCTTTTTCATATAATGCATGACATCAAATTTCCAATCGCTAGACCTCGGAGTGTTTGCAAGCGTAAAAAACGTATCGAAAGAAGGAGGCATAATGTGCTGCGTACCTAGTTGATTCCGGCCAGCCAAAATCCTGTATCGCAGGGATTCGAAAATTGCATAATCCGGTCCACGATATTTGGCGTAGAATCCAGTACAAAGTTGTTCACAATTGTTTCTGAAGTAGAGGATAGCGTAACTAGTGAGTTCATCAATGAAGTGCTGAATTGTTCATTCCCACTCCGTTTACACAATTTATGTCTCCAATATTCTCCGCGCTGACGCATTGGCTCCATATGTCGTTCTCGAATTGCAGAAATCCCAACCAAGATTAAATGTCCGAGCATCCATTAGACCGAAATTTTCATTCGATCATTATACATCGTAGTGCGTTACAGCTGGTGGTCCACATATTAGAGATTGATTAGTAATATAAATTGATGAGAGTGCGAATTGTATCCTTCCAATCATTCATCGACAGCTCGTGTGGTACGGAACTTTCTGTTAGAATTCACGAGGCAAGAAATCCTCCATCGTCTAGTGTGTGTCGCGGACTTTACGACAATTGAACATTGCAACAGTAACAGCGCGGCGCTAAACAAGGAGGAATTACAATGTTTTTCATACCATGAATTCATTCTCGTAATATCAGGTATGACTTTTTCTGTTATAGGCCAGCTTTCAAATACAGTTCAGTACAGTCGAACTGATTTCATAAGTAATATGACCCGAAATAGCTCTGCTATATTCCTAGTGATTCTCTGAAGTCACCTGAGGAGCTGAATCGCTGACTACTGTAACATAGACCGATCGATAGTTCTACCATCATTTTCCGATCCCTTCATAGCTAGATAGAAAGGCAATCAGCCTGTACCTAGCGCTTCCTCCTCCAAATCTAAGTTTCGTAAATTTACGTATGAAAACAGGTGCGTGGTGATGTTGAAAGATCCTTGTTTTAAATATATTCTCGTCGAAAACAAATTTGGTGCTCTTCTAATATTCCAGTATATTCCTTAACACTCGAAGCACCGTTCAGGACAACAGGAATAATTCTTTTTCTACACAATACTAGCACCGACTATCGCATCGAAAACGTTCTTTTCGCTTGCTGATTATTCTAATAGGGAGAGTTGGTGCTTTGGGGAGCAAGATCGACGATTTTTGCGGCTGATGTGTCCTAATTCTATTGGTTTGTACTCGTGTCGGTGGTCGAGTCAACGTTGTCGCTTTTCTCTACGAGTGCATGTCGTATAACGGGTTACACAATCGTCCTCGTTAGTTGTTGGCTCGTTCTACGATCTTTCGCTTGTTGTTGTACGACGTCATGTTCTGCAGATATTGTCCGTCGTTGGTTCGTCCTGTGTGGGAGTGGATCAGTAGAGCGGTGTCTTTCCGCTAAGTAGTTACAATAGTGTACTCCGAGATGAGACACTAATTTGCTATCTCACCAATCCAAGTAGGTACAATTCCAGACGGGTCCAAGTTCACTAGATAATGTCTAGCCATGAATTAGCAGTAATTTCGGTGCATGTCTTCAGCTTCAGATCGTATCTTTCAAAAGTCAAGATCTATTTGAAATTTAGTAAAAAAGCGTGTCCGATCCTATTTTGTCAGATTAGAACTCAATAAATAATTGCAAGGACGCGGTCCATAAGCAATGAATGATCTGCTCACACTATACAGAGAGTAATACTCTAGCTCAGAGCAGATCGGTCAAAGGTCTGGTTTAGTGTATCGAAAAACTACGCACTATATACTAATAATTACTGTAAAGCGAAAATTTTTAGTCTTTTTAGCGCCCATGACTAAATAGTGAAACAAATTAAATTGTCTGTTCAGTAGGGTCCCCTCCTAATTGGGCTACAATACCCGGGTTGCACATTGCGCTACAGCTTGGTCGTATGAACAGCTCCGGTCCGCATCTTACTGGCGTCACAGGGATATATAACACAAGATTTCATATCTCGCAACGCTATGTATGTCGGTTGTAAGCGTTCTACAGTTCAATCTAGAAGGGTTTGTATTTCAATGTCACAGGCACCTTACAACGGAAGTGTCTTTAAGAGTGGTATTATAATGTAAGCAGTCATCGTTGTATAGTTTTCAGCACTTTTCCTACAAATTTTTGCGTTATGCAACATTAGCAGGGTACTTCGCTGAGATGGTAACGTAACTCCGATGCTTCACAAATGAAGTAAATCTAATAGCCTTGGGTTAATAATAAAGGTACAGGGTGAGCATGAAATACATGACGAATTTTAATCATGCCGCATCGAAATGTTGAAGAAGATTTTTGATGTGCCATTACGACAATTAATAAGCTCACTTGACAATTTTTTGTGTATCTCATATTCATGTATATAGCTGATGACAAAGAATTTCAGCGACAATTCGAAGAAATAGATTTTTTGGCTTTTACAAAGCAACAGAAGGCGAAATGAGTGACCTGGTACACGGGAACACCGTCTATTACAACCATCGGAAGGCTTCACCAGACTGGGCAAAGAGAAACACCACTGGTACGCAAAAAATACTAGGCTGGGTGAACAACTTTAATTCTGAAGAAAATGTCGAAAATAAAACTGGACATGGGAGACCTCTGGTGACTGAACATTCCATAAATTTAGTTCAGTCTTACTTAAAGCGGCATACTAGGAGATAAATAAGCCAAGCGGAAAGAAATCTATCGATTCCCTATTGGGCAGTTCGGAAAATTCTGAGAACTCTCGTACAAGATAACAAGAGTTCGGCATTTACGTGACAATGACAAGGTTGATCGAGTCTGGTTTGCCGAGTGGTGCAGGTCTACAGATGTAAAATTTTAACGCCGTGTTGTTTTTTCTGATGAGTGTGTCTTTCATGTATTGGAGATTACAGAAATGAAAGGAATAGATTTTCGTTTGCAGATAATCCTGCAACATTGGCATACTCTCAGGTGCACACTCTGTTGATGATGTATGCTCAGTTTTATGATACTACAGATGATTTCGATATGCATTAAGTGTTTTTTGCCGTAGGCGTAGGCTTTTTCTGCTTCGTTTTCAGCCTTTGAACCGATCCGCGCTTGTTGGGACGTGCATTGGAGCTCTTGTTGAATTTCAATGAGTAAGTCATAGTGAAAAGAAATGCAATAATGAAAGTTGTAGTGGTAGGGATGATAAAGCTGTTGTTGAAAGGAGAAGGGAAAGAGAAAATGGTGGATGAACGAATGAAACGTGATGGAGAAGACCAATATTTATACGAAACGAAGGTCGCCTACAGGTGGGGTGATCAAAGCCAGGGTGTTAATTGATGTTGAACATCATCGCGTCACACGTGAAGTGTGACGCTTCGGGTAATCTCAGAAAGACAAGAGGACAAAACAAGAAAAGATAGAACGATGGTGGAAGAGCGGGGAAGTATGCTGACCGATAAAAAAAGAACAATGCAAGAAGATTGATTGCCCTTCGTAGCAAAATACCACCAGCTGGCCAAAAAACCATGTTCTGTCGGAAATTTCTCGATTTTCACGCCCTATTATCATTGTTGCACCTTCGCACTGCCCTTTCAACATCGAACGTTGGTGACGTGGTTGTTACTCATACATCGCATAGGCCAGAATTGTTCTGACAAAGATTTTAAACACATGAACCATCTCTAGTACTCACGTGCAAGGGTCTGATCCATTCTGTCGCTTTACAGACGTGGTTGCAGTGGACAATAAACTTGTGTTTCCATAAATCGTATTATCATCATTATTTTTCAAACTTCTCTCTCTATACGTTACACTCACACGCAAGGTTCACAGTTTTTGTGCTTGCGCTGGATTGTACTAAAACATGCCTGATCATGTGAAGCAACGAGTTGTGACCATCCACTTTTTTCAAAAAATGCTGTAGCAAAAACCACTATCTGACCATGCTGATTTAAGCAAGCGTAGAATCGTACTGCGCAGCTTTTGAATAGCGCTGCTCCTCCGCCTGTTCACCCGCAAAACGGTCTGTTATTCACGTCTTCTTTACAAACGCTAGGTCTACTTGAGTTTTCGCAATAATTTCCTACAAACTGCACTATACACTATTCCCTCATTTTAGTTATCGCAAAGTTCTACTACCCGAAAAAAATCCTTTTGACAGCTGTAAGTAAAGAGGAATACATCTTCTCGGCTAGAAGATCCGTTCCTCAAAAAATGGCCAATCTTATTCTCCAGGAAAATGAAAACGCACAAGGTCTATTCCTAACAGGGGTTGCAGCTGTTTTCCTCAACGGCGCGACAATGACCAGGAAAGCAAAAAGCCAACAAAAATATTGTAGTAATGGCAGTACCCAGCACATTCATGCTATGTGCTTAGCACAGCCCCTTGTGGATTCGCTCTGCAATTGTCGAAGTCACAAGTAAGCACTGATCTTACAATTCTCGGTACTCGCTTACGATAATTTTTATTTTTTTGGTCGTATCTTGAGCTCTCTGAGTTGTTTGAGACTCGATCGAATAGATTTTAATGTTGTGCAGATTAAGTTTGTCGCACTGGTTGCACTGGTTCTACTCAATTCAAGAGTTGTTCATATCGCAATGCTGGTGGTAGACTACGCTATTAGTATTCACGAATCAGTTTAATCTATGTGATCCATGTGCTTCAACTGAATTCCGACATGCCATTACGACCTTGCAATTTACGTTCAAAGAAATCTGGTTGGCGTAATCTGTCCTCAGACTAGGAATAACCAGGGATCTCGGCACTGGCAATACGGCTGTATATCGGCGTTGGAAGATTATGTAGTACTGTTGACGCAGCTACGTGGCAGATTCTTGACAAGCGCAACCTGCCACAGATTATCAGACAAAGAGCATGTAGCCCAGTGGTGCGGCCTCCAAAATGCCTTAGCTGGATACCGCTTAATCCTGCATGGTTATGGGTTGGTCTCCGTGGTGGATGTTTCGTGCTCGTATTGGGAACAAGAGATATCGCGAGGAGATGATTCTCCGTCCCTTTCCGGTCTGAGTTACAGCCATTGGAAATCAGCCAAGTGTTCGGTACATCCAATCAACTACTGTCTTGTGTCAACAGTATGCTTGTAGCATGTATTTGTGCATAGTTGCGACATCCAATCAAATAATAGAGCTGCTTGAACCTTCTATACACAGTGTGGATAACAAGTCGGGCCAACCTAATGAATCCAACGCCCACTCGATTCATCGAGCATCACAAGCGGTTGTGCCCATCAATGTCGCTAACTCTCCATCTCTATCATTCGTGTCGCTCTTCTGCGCATTATGGCGAAAGAGACGGGCGACGCATTCTTTATTCCGACGAGGGCAGCCGCTTGCTTCACTCTGCTAGGCAACCAGTCGGCGCGTCTCTCCTCTACCTCGTATCTACCGGAAGCGCTTGTGCGTTCGCCAACAAGTACTTGTGCAAGCAAATTACGTCTTTGTGACTAAAATTGTTTTCGATGGGCCAAAATGGCCCTCCACTCTAGTACTATGCATAATTATATCTATGAAAGGTGCACAGTTCACGCGCCTAACAAGTGGTTGATTTAAAGTATAGTTCATGTAAGAGCATGTAGTTCAACCAAACTATTGTAGTGGAAGCTAGCAGGAGCGAAGTGTACAATAAGTTGATGTGACCAAAATCATTTTCTGCTAAGTCACATACTTATCCACTCGACTGATCTGCGCAATTGTCTGGATGAATTTTCTGTACTTCACATAGCCGAAAAGTACTTTGTTTTACAGTTTAGTTCATGTCAAAGAAGCATTCTAGGAAATTAGCATTGGGTTTCATTAACAGTAAGATGTTAGGTAGCCCATTAGTTGAGTAGCTTTAGAAACCGTCAATATGGGCGTTCGGATCCTTTTAGCCGTATAATACTAGAACTGCATCGCCGAGACGATCCATATAATTCGTAGAATAACAGCACTAGAAGTCATAAACGGAAATGTTTAGTTTCAGGCGAACGCATCCTAGTCGACTTCGCGGCATAGTATCACAGAGATTGTCGTCGTAAGCCCAAGAGGTTACAGTCCATGGAGAGGCTTGAGCAGCACCTGCGTTTCATTCATGAATGCCATTGGTGAATACCGTATTTTTATTTATTTATTTTACGCATGTCTGTTCATCTCTTCTCTTCCTAAGATATTCTTTGTTTCTATTTTAAGGTACGGAAAGATTTATTTGGTCATTGTTCTAGGTGTTTTTGTTAAACCTCGTTCCATACGATGTTCACCATTCGAAATTTGCGGCCATAGAGATATCTGTTTGATTCTCGGTACGATATCGTGTTGAGCAACAAGACCAGCAATGTATCCTACACCTGCTACACTTTACAGTAGCAGGCATCTCAATGTTTTCGATAGTTTACCATTATCATAATCGGAAGGTAGAATTGAATAAATTGGGAATCTCTTCCTCTTCTGGAGGGCATGGATGGATTTGGCCACCATCTAGTGGCGACCTTACCCCGTCTTCGTGCTCGCTGGACCCCGGGCTGTTGCTCGAATAACAGGTTTTTAGCTATAGGCGTATAGCTCTTTTTTCCCGAGGTGTCCTGCAATCCGTAGCCACGCTAAGGCTCTTTTTTATCAACAAATAGTGCTACGAAATGTATGAAAATTCAGCCAATATCAGGAAGAAACGAACAAGATCGAAGTCTAATCAGATTAACTCACATGCATAAATAAAAGCATACTAAAAATAGTAACTAATGCAGAAATGTACCTACAGCCTGTCATTTTTATTTTATTGCATCCATTTCATACTTCATAATCCGAGTAGTTTGAAATTCCGGGTAATATTTTAGTGATTATTTTACGAGTATAATATTATCAGGCGCCATTACATAAAAGCTGGTCGGTATCTCTGAAATTCGGATATAAATTTGGAAAACCTCAACACAGAACGAGTACACGTTAGTATCGTTGGCTCAATATGCTAACTCAGTGTGCACGGTCTTTCTAACTCTACATTTAAAATCGGCACCCTTGTCTCATTTTCGTTGAATGATCTCGCTGACGTCTCTGCCTAAATTCTGTACCGAGTTTTACCTTTGCTGTCGTTTTTTTAGATGACTGCAAGAACAGCCGGAATAGTATTACGCCGAATCTTACGGCAAAATTCAGTACTATTTTGATTTAATTCATAAGATAGATCAAATTTTTGATAAATTTACGATAAATCCAACATGATAGTTTGACTTCTATTCAAGCAGCTGTACTCTGTATTCTTTTGAGTATCTGTAACTTTTCAAGAAGCTTTCATGCTTTGTATTAGATGTGAATATCTGTCACAGCTCGACATGTTGAGGGCAAGCACGTTATGAACAGAATTCCTATACCAAAGAAGAATAAGCTTGAAACATTTTGAAATGTACAAGTAGGAAAACATCATGGAAGCTACCACGATTAGGTTTCTTAATATAGGTCTCTGCTTTCTTTGTATAAGCACTCGCAAGAATAATATCTCCTACCGAGGTTTACCGGTACATGAGAAAGTGATTCACTGTCTAACGATTAGATTGATCTCGCAACCGGCCTCATACTGCTCCTTACCAATGAAACTCATAATGCATTTTTCTCCACATCAGAAATATACCGAAATTTCGCGATACAATCGCTAAGTATGCTACCAAATAAGTAAAACAGCCAACACTAAGAAAAATTAAGTAACACTTTCACCAGAAGGTTGATTATTACCTGTTTCTTCATAGCTAAATATGGAGTTTCAATTCATTTTTAATTATTCCACCTGAAGTAACCATCTGAACGAGTGCTGCATCGCGATTGATCAGTGACGTCGTGTCTTGATTCGATTCTTAGCGCTGTTCACTTAATTATTTCTAGATTGCTGTAATACTCTTCGTCTATCAAACAAAAGAATCCCAGAAAGGACTGAATCTTATGCTCGAATTCCCGGTTGAGAGACAAAGAACCGCCGGTTCTCGTCGCAATAAGATGTTTAAATAGGTTTTACGACAAGTTTTAGATGTGGTTCCAATACCATGCGGAACGCGAGTGTACGCACATTTCTAAACGAAATCGGATGTTGATGAGCTGCTCATGGTCTACGTTAAATCGAATGCCAATTTCAATACGCTCTCCGTTGCATGCTAGGCAGAAATAGACCAAAAAATAAAACGCGAACTAATCCACAAATAGGCAGTACGATGACCGTACCATCCAAGTACACACAATGAATTCTTCGTTACCGACAAGAGAAACGTATCCAAAATTTTTTTCGGTACCGTTTACACCACTTTTTAGGTACCTACATTTTAATTAATTTATTCTACAGTACTGTACATCGTTTTGTTATATTCCAGCATAATCCAATTCGTATGTTTTAAGTTAGGTCCAATTTGAGAGATCAGGCTGGCCCCAAAGTGGTATTAAAATCAATATTTGTGAAGCAGGTTTGTAATGACTGCATGGTGTAGAACGTTACCATTGTACTGAAAGTAGCACCATCATACTTATAGAGGCCGATTTTCCATTCCGAAACAGACTCATTTTTTAAGTTCATCATAGTCTCGTTTCTTTACGGCTTGAAAGGGGATAAATACGGCAGAAAATCAACTATAATTTACCAGGTTAAACTCTTCAAAACCATCAAAACTTCCAACGGCAGGTATAAAAGCACACTTGTTTAATAATATTTGTCTCAGATAATTGGTTGTATAGAAGGGTTATGAACTTAAAATTAATAGTCCCGCACTATCTTGATGATGGATTTACAATTGCGAACCAGAAACCTATGAATGCGGCCCTATTGTTTCTGAA
>JAAUYH010015609.1_pt1 | contig 19250 bp, 17 predicted proteins | sample 7278061 | NCBI WGS metagenome assembly JAAUYH01 (sample SAMN14350203, study PRJNA611818) | marine sediment metagenome | isolation source: surface marine sediment (0.6m) | place: French Polynesia: Moorea | collected 2018-08 | reverse complement strand
TCTAATCTTTGAACCCATTTATTGTCTCGCGACAACTCGTAGATTCAAAGTGAGTTTCTCTTTACGAGGTCCGCTCTTGCTTCTTCCGCTATTCAGTTTTCAGAGACCGATTAAACCGTGTCAATCCGGTCATCCCCTTTGGGATGGGCCGTATTAACTAGCTGCTTGGGATTGGGAAGTCAAGACGTCATTTCGTTTTTTCTTGCCGACCCCAATTGGCTTTGGGCTCTCGCCCGACGGGGAAATGCTTCTATCACGTCTGCGGGAGAAGGAAAGCCTTTTCGAAGATTTTTTTCGAATTTGTTTTTCCCCTGCGTCGGAGACGGGCTCGATGGCGTATGCAAAGAGTCATGCACGGCAACGATGCCCAGGGAACCGCCAGCTCGACGGCGGACCCCCCAGGCTTGGTCTTGGGCGTAAGTTCATTGCTCGGCTGGTCGCTACTGCGCCATAGCAGCGGGCTTGCGCCGTTTTGCAATCGCCATACGCGCATCCCAGAGGGGCAACATTGGCAACGGCTCAATCTACAGGACAGAGCCGCCGTCGCCGCGCTCTTTCGCCGGCAAAGACCCCGGCTCATCCTTCACTGCGCCGGCATCTGCGATGTTGATAAATGCGCGCAATCGCCCGAGTTTGCTCATGAGGTCAACGTCGTCGGCATGGCCAACCTGCTGGACCATATCCCGTCCGAGACCCGCTTGATCTACATGTCGAGCGAGCACGTATTTAGCGGCGACAGTGGCCCCTACGTCGAATCGTCGGCCGTCGACCCCATCAGTGTATATGGAGAAACTCGGGTGCGAGCCGAGCAGATGATGCTGGACCGGCATCCACGCGGTCTGGTGATCCGCGCCGGGCTGTGGATTGGCGACTCGTACAATGGCCGTATCGGCCATCTCGATTGGCTACGCTATCGCACGCGGCGCGGTCTGCCTATGACGGTGATCGCCGATGAGTATCGTTCGGCAGTATGGGCCCGCGATGCTGTGGCCAGAGTCCTAGCTCTCGCCAACTCCGATGTCACCGGTATCCGCCACATCTATGCCGCACAGACAACCTCAAGGCCGGCGCTGGCCCGTTACCTCGACGGGCGTTTCGCCATTGGCGCCCATTTTGCCGTTCGTCATCGTCGCCAACTTCCGCGGCCCCATATCGGCGACATGGACTTGCGAACTGAATTCGAGGGGACATTGGCGACACCACTCACGCCAGTGGTGCCACCGACATAGAGGAATCTCGCCCCTCCCAAAGACAGCCACGTGGGTCAAGATTGGGAAATCGAACTAGGAAAACGAACGTTGAATGCGCGCGATCGCTTCTTCGATGTTTTCTCGACTGTTGAATGAAGACAGCCGGAAATACCCTTCGCCGGCCGGTCCAAAGCCGGCGCCAGGGGTTCCTACGACGTGGGCACGTTCGAGCAATTGGTCGAAGAACTCCCACGATGAAACTCCGTTCGGCGTTTGCAGCCATATATACGGAGCATGCTCTCCACCGAAGCAGGTGAATCCCACGCCATGGAGGCCGCGGCGCAAGATGGCCGCATTATCGCGATAGAAGTTCACTTGGGCTTCAGTTTGCGCCCGACCTTGGTCGCTGTAGACGGCTGCTGCGGCGCGTTGGATGATGTACGAGGCGCCATTGAACTTGGTGCTATGACGGCGAGACCAAAGGGCGTTGATAGAGACCGGCTCCCCGCTGGCGTCGATCCCCATAAGTTCTTTGGGGATCACGGTAAAAGCACACCTCAGACCGGTAAACCCGGCCCGCTTGGAAAAACTGCGCATCTCGATGGCGCAGGTTTTTGCACCATCGATCTCGTAAATCGAGCGCGGTAGTGTCGCGTCAGAGATGAAGGCCTCGTACGCGGCGTCGAAAATGATGACGGCTTGGTGGGCACGGGCCCAATCGACCCACGCCCGCAGATAGTCTTTGGTTGCCACCATGCCCGTCGGATTGTTGGGCGAGCAGAGATATACCAGATCGATCTCGGCGCCTCCTTCGGGGGGGAGCGGCATGAAACCATTGGCTTCGGTGGCCGGTAGGTAGACGATGCCGCGATAACGCCCCTCGTCGTCGGCCTCGCCGCATCGGCCCGCCATCACGTTCGAATCCACATATACCGGGTACACGGGATCGGACACTGCAATGGTGCAATCGGCCGCGAAGATCTCTTGAATGTTGCCGCTATCGCATTTGCTGCCGTCGGATACGAAGATCTCGTCACCGGCTATTTCAATCCCACGTGCGCGATAGTCGTGTTCGCGAATGGCATCGAGCAAAAAATCGTAGCCTTGCTCGGGACCATAGCCGCGAAAACTCTCGCGCTGCCCCATTTCGTCGCTGGCGTTCTTGAGCGCCTCGACCAGTGCAGGGGCGAGCGGCTCGGTGACATCGCCGATGCCCAGTCGAATAATCGCGGCATCGGTATGCTGCTGAGCAAATGCCCGCACGCGTCGCCCGATCTCGGGAAAGAGGTAGCCGGCTTTGAGCTTCTGAAAATGCGCGTTGATCTTTGCCATCGCGGGCCAACATACCTGAAGTGCGCGCTATGGCCATAGCCCTCGCGGTCGACGTGGCCTGTAGCCGGCTAGGTGATCCCGTACGACAACATGGCGTCGGCCACTTTGACAAAGCCGGCCAGATTGGCGCCTTTGACGTAGTTCACCCGGGCCCCGTCTTGGCCGTAATGCAGACATTTTTGGTGAATCTCACGCATGATGCTCATCAGGCGGGCATCCACTTCGTCGTGGGTCCAGGATAGACGCAGCGCATTCTGGCTCTGCTCCAGACCCGATACCGCTACCCCGCCAGCATTGGCGGCCTTGGCCGGCCCGAACAAAACGTCGGCTTCAACGAAGCGATGAACGGCTTCGAGCTCGCTGGGCATGTTGGCCCCCTCACCGACCGCCATGATTTTGTTCTTGATCAGGATCTCTGCATCCTCGGCGGTGATTTCATTTTGCGTCGCACACGGCAACGCGATTTGCGTGGGAACAGCCCATGGTCGTCGCCCCTCCAAGTATTCACCGCCAAACTTGTCGACGTATTCGCGGATGCGCCCGCGACGAATCTCTTTGAGTTCGCGAATCCATTGCAAACGCTCGCGGGTAATGCCGCTCTTGTCGTGGAGGGTCCCGCCCGAGTCCGACATCGTGACGACCTTCGCACCGAGATCGATGAGTTTCTCTACTGCGTACAGCGCGACGTTGCCCGATCCCGAGACACTACAGGTCTTGCCCTCAAGGCTATCGCCACGCGTCTCAAGCATGTCCTGAACAAAGTACACGCAGCCATAGCCGGTTGCCTCCTTACGGACCAAACTGCCACCGTACGACAGACCTTTGCCTGTGAGAACACTGGCAAATCGCACGTTGACTCGCTTGTACTCGCCGAATAAGTAGCCGATCTCGCGGGCGCCGACCCCGATATCTCCAGCCGGCACGTCGAAGTCGTCGCCGATATAACGCTGTAGTTCGAGCATCAGAGCTTGGCAAAAGCGCATGACCTCACGGTCCGATTTGCCCTTGGGATCAAAATCTGAGCCGCCCTTGCCTCCGCCCATGGGCAACCCGGTCAGGCTGTTTTTGAAAATCTGCTCAAATCCCAAAAACTTGAGGACCGACAAGGTCACGTTGGGATGCAGGCGCAATCCGCCTTTGTAGGGGCCAATGGCATTGTTGAATTGCACGCGCCAGGCTCGATTGACGTGCACCTCGCCTTCGTCGTCTTCCCAGGTGACGCGAAACATGATGACCCGGTCGGGCTCGGTCAAGCGCTCCAAAATCTTGGCTCGACGATATTCAGGTCGCTCGATCACATATGGCATCAGGGTTTCGATGACTTCATGGGTCGCCTGATGAAACTCGGGTTCTCCCGGATTTCGACGAATCAGCTCGTCCATAAACTTTTCGGTTTCACGAGCAGATTCAGCAGCAAGTCTTCCTTTTGACATGAGCTCTTTCCTTCACGATGCAGAGGGCGCGATTGGGCAATCGCGTGAGCGAATCGTCGTCAGTCAGGAGACTAGCACGGCCATGATCCGAGAAATAGTCATGGATTCCAGGCAAATCCATGACGCGACGCGCCTTGCGAGACGCATTTTGGAGATCGGCCTTGCGATCTCCATGCTGTGAATGCACACGCGATACTATGAGGTGATCGCGTCGAGCATATTGCTTGCCCCTCGGGTGCGGACGCCCACAATCCGGTCTCCTCCTCTTGACCCGTTAGGTCACTTTCATCCTACACTGTGATGCGAACTAGCTCTAGCAATGCATAGGCAAGTTATCATATGGGGGCGTCGTGAATTTATTGCATGAGCTATCTCTGCGCGGAGACGATGGACAGCTGCGCATGGTAGTCGAGGTTGCGAAGGGCAGTTCGGTGAAGCTCAAGTACGACGGACGCCTCGGTGCATTCATCTGGTCGCGAACCCTGACATATGGGGTCAAGTTCCCCTACGATTTTGGCTTCTTCCCGCAAACGCTGGCCGAAGATGGCGACGCTCTTGACGCGTTCGTCTACGCCGACGAAAGCACACAGCCTGGCGTCGTGGTTCCCGCACGCGCCATTGGTGCGCTGCGCGTAGAGCAGCGGCGCTCCGGTCGTGCACCAAGGCGCAACGATCGTGTCCTCGTCGTTCCGCTGCACGACACCCGGAGCTCCGATTTTCGCGACATTGGTCAGATCACGACCCGCACCCGCACTGAGCTGGAAGCATTTTTTGATGCCTCGCTGGCGCTCACGGGCAAACGGGTCAAGTTCCGCGGTTGGGCTGATGCGGCTGAGACCCGCACGATTATCGAAGAATCCCATGCGCGCTACATGTCCCGTCGTCGCCGGCGGTCGTAAATATGGCGGCCCGCTCACGGTGCCATCTGCAACTGGTCGACCACGGAGGTGAAGTCGATCGGCAACGGCGCCTCCAGGGATACAGACTCGCCGTGAATCGGGTGCTGGAATCCCAACGTGGCCGCGTGTAGTAGCAATCTCGACGAGGGAATGACCCGACCACCCGAGGCCAGGAAATCGCGTATGTAAACGTTCTCGCCGATTAAGGGGTGGCCGCGCTCGGCAAGGTGAATGCGGATCTGATGCGTCTTGCCGGTTTCCAGACGCACGCGACAAAACGTTGCCCCCCGCAGCGATACTGGATCGGTCTCAACATGAGTGACTGCCCGCTTGCCCTGACTCTGCCGCAGGTGCTTTGCTCGCGCCGAACCCCGCAAACCATCGCCGCGGTCGCGCACGAGATACGACTCGATTCGACCCGGCCACATGCGACCGTGAGCGACGCATAGATATAAACGCTCAATCGTATGCTGACGAAACTGGGCCGCCAGGCCGAGTTCTGCGCGCTTACTCTTGGCGAACATCAACAAACCAGAAGTCGCTTTGTCGATGCGATGAACCACGTGAAGGGGCACGCGCTTGTTATCGCCGTGCTTGCGTCGCCAGGCAGCCCGCAAGAGATCCATCGCCGTGCCGCTTTCGCGGGCTTCGTATGGAACACTAGAGATACCGGATGGTTTGTCTATCACGACGACATGGGCGTCATCGTAAACAATGCGAACCTGCTTCGCCGGGTCGATAGGACGTGGCGCACGCAGGCGGAGAGACACCGCTTGTCCAACACGTAGACGCAATGCCACTTGGTTACAGGATTCATTATCGACGAATATTTTGCCCGTGGACACGTGCTGCTTGGCTTGATTCCACGAAACATCGAGGCGCGCGCGTATGAATGCGGCCAACGTCCCCCCCGCCTCGTGTTCAGCGACGGTCCATATTGTCGGCGTTTTGCTTTTTTGACTTCCCAAGACAGGACCTCGCAGATACGCTTAAATACCGTCCTCTAAATACCAACCTACCATGGGATTTGTCGCCAATCCTCCACCTACCCGCATTTCAATGGCCGATGGCCAATGGCAAACATCAGCAAATTTCGTAGGTATTGCAGCCGCCATCGGCATCTGGAGCTGAATCATGTCATCCACCGCTCTATCGCTGCGCCTTCTCGACCTGCCAATCATCATCTGCCGCTTCGGCGCCAACGAGCTCACCCCTGACTGGGCAATGCAGTCGCCATGGTTCTCCCTTACCCGTACTCACGAAGAACTGTCGATCGCCTGCCCTATCAAATACGTCCCCGATGCGCTGCGTGAACAAGCCCCAATATGGTACCCGCTCCAGGTCGCCGGTCCGTTGGATTTTTCTCTCGTTGGTATTCTATCTGCGTTGGCCTCGCCACTCGCTGATGCGGGTGTAAGTATTTTTGCAATTTCAACGTTCGACACCGATTATGTTCTGGTGCGCGATACCCAACGGCAAATAGCAATCGACACGCTGACGCGTAGTGGCCATCAGGTCCAGGCGTCGGCAGTCTCCCGCATGTGACTACCAAATGTGACGCAGCAACTCGTTCCCTCATGAATTTGCGCCACCACCGTCGTCAAAAAACTGGCGCACGGCTTGCGCGGCCTTGCGACTCATTCCCGCCACCGCTGCCAGTTCCTCTTCACTGGCATTCTTAATCGCGCGTAAGCTGCCGAAATGACGCAGGAGCATGCGGCGACGCTTATCGCCAATGCCGGGGATATCCTCCAGTGACGAACGTAGCGTTTTGCGCTTGCGCTGTTGGCGATGAAAGGTGTTTGCGAAACGATGTGCCTCGTCCCGCACCCGGGATAGCAAATACAACTCAGCGGTATTTGCCCGCAGCTGCACTGCGTCTTTGCGGTTGCGCATAAATACCCGATCGGGGTGCTCGTTACCGCGCGTATCATCGCGTTCCTTGGCCAGGGCGATGACGTCGAAGCCCTTTTCTGCCGTGATTGCGATACCGACATCTTTCAGGGCGGCCAACGCTTGGGAAAGCTGCCCTTTGCCACCGTCGACGACCAGGAGATCGGGCAGGTACCAGCCGGCGGTAGTTTTCGCGTCCGAGTCGCCCTCCTCACTCTTTCGCTCCCCCTCTGCCGCAGCAGTTTCCACCTTTGCCCCAGCGGTCAACGCCCTGCGGAATCGCCGCGAGAGCACTTCGTACATGGCGGCAAAGTCATCGTTGGCCACTGATTTCAGTTTGAATTTGCGGTATAAAGATTTTTCTGGCACGCCATCGACGAAAACGACCATGGATGCCACCGTAGAAGATCCTTGAATATGCGCAATATCAAAGCATTCGATCCGTTTGGGCAACCGCTTCAGCCCCAACCGATTCTGCATTTTGCTCAAGATGGCTTCTACGTCTTGGTCTCGCTTTTGCCGCGAAGAGGAGGTCGCAGCGGCATTTTTCTCTGCCAGGGCTAAGAAGCGTGTGCGTGCCCCCCGCTTGGGTTGAAGAATTTTGACTCTTCGCCCCCGCATTTCCGATAGCCAATCGGCGATGATTTCTCCGCCGCTTAGCTCCACCCCGACCAGGACCTCATCGGGAATGAATGTTCCGGTCGCGTAATACTGCTGCACAAAGTTGGCCATCACCTCGCCGTCGGGGAATTCCTGGTCTCGCTCGCGCAATACTCTTCGACCCACCAGTTTTCCGCCGCGTATAAAGAGTACCGCTACGTCTACGACATCCCCCTCGCGCCACATGCCGAACACATCTTGGTCGACGAACTGTTCCTGCACCACGTTCTGTCGCGATAGGGTCTTGTCCACCGCGGCAATGGAGTCACGCAGGCGCGCAGACGCCTCAAACTCTTCGCGTTCGGCATGGGCCAGCATGCGTGTGCGCAATCTCGCCACGAGCTCATCGTCCTTGCCAGCGAGAAACATTTGCACATCCTCCACCTGCTCGCCGTACACCTCGTGATCAACAGGAAAGACGCATGGCCCCGGGCAACGTTTAATTTGATATTGCAAACATGGCCGAGTACGCGAGTTGAGCACCTGATCGCTGCACGTGCGCAACTGAAAATGCCGATTGAGAACCCGCAGGGTCGCACGACACGAGGTCGCCGAATGATAGGGACCGAAGTAGCGGGCTCCATCGTCGGCAATATTGCGTACGACTTCCACCCGTGGATAGCGGGCCTTGGTATCGATGCGCAGTACGAGATACTGCTTATCGTCGCGCAATTTGACGTTGAAGCGAGGTCGATGACGCTTGATGAGATGATTCTCTAACAGTAGCGCCTCTTTCTCATTGTCGACGACGACGGTGTCCACGTCGGCCAGAGCTCGCCCCAATATGCCTGAAACCACGAACCAACGCGCATCGGCACCAGGACGAAAATACTGCCGCACTCGCGCACGCAAGTTCTTGGCCTTGCCGACGTAGATAATGTTGCCGCCCTGATCCTTCATCAAATACACCCCCGGCGAAGTGGGGATGCGATCGAAGAACTCCGCCGACGGCTGTAGCCCAGGTGCGCGAGCCATACGCGATAGCTACGTGCCCACTACCAGTTGAGTTGGCCGCAATCTTTGACGGTCACCACAACCATGACCAAGAGCAGAAACATGATGCCAACCATATGTACAGTGGCTTCAATTTTTGGGTTCGCCCGCCGACGGGTGGCCATCTCGTAGATCAGGAAGACCAATCGCCCACCGTCGAGGGCCGGCATTGGTAAGAGATTGAACAGACCGAGAAGCACATTCAAGAGCACAAGCAGGGTCAACGCCCGGATCCAGCCGACTTCTACGGCCTGTTGAACCACGTTGGCGATACCTACGGGGCCGATGAGGTCTGCTTCCCGCTCACCGGTGATGATCTTGTACAGATCACCTAAGCTCTCTTTGGTCTGATCCACAGGGAAGTAGACCGCATATTTCACAGCGGCCAGTACCCCCACGTCGACTCGTTCGGCCTGCGTCGCCAATGAGATCCCTAGACGGAATTGCTTCTCACCGCTATCGAGCCACTCTTTGTCTGGATCTTGTTGGGCACGGATCTCAAATGCGAGCTCTTTGCCATCCCGAATCACGGCGAGCGTAATTGGCTGACCTTGGGATTCATGGACCAATGAGGGCAGATCCGCTGCCGGTTGCGCCTGCTCTTGCTGCTGGCGCTGATAGATCGGAATCGGCGTCTCACCGCCCGGCTTGGTCAGCGAGACGATGCGGTCACCCACTTCTAACTTGCCGTGGGCGTCAAAATTATTGTCGACCCCAGTGACGACCCACCAGGTGTTGCCGCTCTCGACTCCCGCGGCGGCGAAGAGGACAAAACCCAAGAGAAATGCGGCCAAGTAGTTGGTACCAGGCCCGGCAAAAATGGTCAGAAACCTCTGCCACGCCGGCCGATTCGGATACGCATGGGTATCGTCTGGGTCGACATCCTCGGCGATGTTCATGCCTCGAATCTCGACGAAGCCACCAAAGGGGATGGGGGCCAATTGGAAGAGGGTGCCGCTTCGTCGCCAGCTCAGAATCGCGGGACCGAATCCAATACTGAACCGCTCCACACGCATTCCGCACCATTTGGCGACGAAATAGTGCCCCATCTCGTGGACTATGATGAGTACGCCAATGGCGGCGATGGCAACAAGCCAGGTCATTGCTTGCCACTATAGCAGTCGTGTGGCCTCGGCGCTGCCTCACTAGTCATCACTATCCCATTCGGGTCTATTGCATCAGCTGGCTTATCACCTGGCTCGTTAGCTGGCCGACAAGCCAAGGGCATGTAGCAATCGGTTCAAAGGACCGTGCCTGCGACCCGTATCGCTGCCACTGTCGTATCCGCCAGATTCCACGGCCAGACCCGCCATTCGCGCACGCTGTATCAACTTGTGAAAGGCGCGATCGCCTCGACCACGCATGGTCGTGACAACGGCTCCCGAACGCGTCCGGTGCAAGGCTATCGAACGATGATCGATGAGAAATACGTCGCGCTCGCCACGTACGATTTGTCGATAGGCCTGTATGAAGGGCTGTAGTTGGGTCAGCGTTGCCCGCGGTTCAATCAGCCAGAGCACGCGCCCAGAAGCATGGCGGGCTGCGTGCGCATAGCCGCGACCGCGACCGCCACCGTGAAGAATGCGTAATCTGTGCTTCAGGCCCGGCTCTTCGCGCTGTACCAACGCCAATAATGCGTGTGAATTGTCGCCGGAATCTTCGTCCACGGCCAAGATTTCACACTCGAGTTCGGCGGCGTCCAAGTGCGCGTACAAACGTTTTACAGCCGCGCCGACAACGTCTTCATCGTCCCCGTAGGGCATGATGATCGATACGTCTACGATGCGTTCCTGCAACATTGTTGAAATATTATTGCATATGACATGCCCAAATTCACGGCATTTGTCGCAGTCCGCTGACAACTAGGTAACGCGATGAGGACAAATAGAGCATTCAGTAGGCTAATGTAAGCATCGCCTTTTTCCATAGCCAATTGAAATCATTATAAAATCTTGGCTATCGAAGATTTCGTTGCAATGGGGTTCCATAGACGCGCCCCGACGCGCGCCCAATCCCATTGTGCAACCCACCGTGCAGCTGCGACAGTTTGTCGCGCATACCACATCCGATCCCCCACGCATCGCGCCAGAACATCGGACAGCATGTTCGAGTCTGCAGGCGGGATAAATGTCACCACATTGGGCGGTAATTCGCCCAGACCACCGACACGAGAGGCGACAACGGGTACCCCGGCAGCCATCGCTTCTCGCACGACCATAGGGGCCCCCTCGCGACGTCCGCCTTCGACCGTCACCGAAGGTGCCACGAGAACATCGGCCTGCGATAGCAGCCGATCCCGCTCCTGCGTTGTCACTGCGCCAGTGAATACGATTTGGCGCCGCGGGGTCTGCAATCCCGCCGCTCGGTATTCGAGCTGGGCACGCAGCGGCCCGTCTCCAGCGACTACGACTCGAACTTCCGGGCAGTCTTGAGGTAGACGAGCAATGGCTGCCAGCAGATAATCGACGCCTTTCACTGCGACCAAGCGACCCAAGAAAAGGACGGTATAGGGCCCATCGCTAACCCGGTGACGAAGCTCACGAAAACGGGCGACGTCAATGCCCATCGGTGACACGGTCGACCGGCGCCGGATGGAGTTTGCCAACGCGCCGGGATGGATCCGGGTACAAAACACCTCGCGAAGCGATTGACTGACAAAGACCGAATGAGCTCGGCGGCTCCACAGAAGCGCAGCCATCGCACTGGTTAACCCCAGTCGTCGCAGGGTGTAGACATCGCCAGAATGTGCAATGGCCACCATCGGGACCGAGCGTGGGAGGGTCAACGCCAGCGCTGCAGCACTCGGAATGAACCAATGCGCGAATGCGGCCTGCCAATGCACTGCGATCCGCGACAGCGCGGCGAGCATAGCGACGGAAAATCGCCCCGCCGTCCATAGTGGCGCAGCGCGAAGACGTGCCAGTGATTCGGGGGCCCCGCCATGATAGAAAAGGTTGCCGTAATGGCGCAGCCTGTGGATTCTCGGGCGATGCTCGGCCCGTTCGCCGGCCCGTTCGCCGACGCGCGAGGATGCAGGTTGGAGTTGGGGTTCGGAGCCCCTTAGGCCGGCGCATACAACATCGACTTGGTGCCCAGCACGGCAAAGCCAGTTCACGTGTTCGGCGACAAAGTTCCCGGCTGGATCCCCGCAAAAACGCGGGTATGACGTCGTCACGACCCCGACGCGCACAGCACTGTCATCCTGCGACGACCACGTCGCTCAAACGGAGTCTGCATTGCTCGGCTGCGGCAGGGCTCGCCGCTTCCACCAACCCGTCTCCCGCAACACTCGAGCGACGAGGGATCGCATCAAGACAAACGAGATCGGATACACCACGGTGTGCAAGCCAATGCCACTGCGCCAATTGGGCCCGTAGATCGGCCTAACGGGAACATCCTTCACGCGCATCCTCGCGGTATGTAGGCGAGCCAACATATCATTAGGATAACCATAGCGGGCAAACACGCGCTCAAGCTCAATACTCTGTAAGCCATCTCGATGAATCGCCGTGTAACCGCATTGCGAATCAAACACAGACCAGTACCCGGATGTGACTTTGGTCGCCATCGAGAGCAGCGCATTACCAAACAAGCGCGCCTTGGGCATCGCTCGCCATATGTCTGCATGACGAAAGCGATTGCCCTTTACGTAGTCGCTTTCTCCTGCGGCAATGGGATCCAATAATGCGGGGAGATCGGCGGGATCCATCTGCCCATCCCCCGCCATCACGACCGCGACATCGAGCCCCAAGGTCAATACTCGACGATACCCCGTGACGATGGCGGCTCCGACGCCCTGGTTGCGATCGTGACGGATGATCTCGCACGGGCGCGATGCCTCTTGCCCGCGCATCACCTCGGCTGTGGTGTCGCAGGAGGCGTCGTCGACCACCACGATCAGATCGACAAAGTCGGGCACAGACCGAAGCGTGCCCAGGATAGCGCGTTCTTCGTTGAAGGCCGGCATCACCACTGCTATGGAGAGACCCCTGTACATAGCGCCCCTACATACGATGAGGCTCCCCAGTTACTCAAGCATTATCGGGTACATAGCACGGAAGCTAAGCACAATTTCGTCTATCGGGCCGAAACATGGTAGCGTGCGTTCGTTCAGTAGTAACCAGAACAACGCAGGTCTTGCACCGCGTCACACCTGCACATCAATAGGGAACCCGTACGGAGCCAACGGTTATGGCCAGTGGTGTAAATAAAGTTATCCTCGTCGGACATTTAGGTGCCGACCCTGAAATGCGATACACAACCAGCGGAGCCGGCGTGTGCGAATTTCGTGTCGCAACCAGCGAATCGTGGACCGATCGCAATGGTCAGCGGCAAGAGCGCACCGAGTGGCACCGCATCATCGCATGGAACAAATTAGGCGAAATTTGCAGCAAGTATCTGAGCAAGGGACGCCAGGTATATCTCGAGGGTCGCATCCGCACTCGCTCTTGGGATGATCGGGATGGCAACAAACGCTACACAACCGAGATCATCGCCAATGACGTTCAATTCCTCGGAGGCCGCGAGGGTGGCTCACGCGGCGCTTCACGCGGCGACGGCCCTCCTCCGCCCGAACCAGATTACGGTGGCTATGGTGGCGGCGATCCCTCGTACCAGGGCAATCAAAGCTATGGCGGCGGTGGCGGAAGCGGCGGCGGCGGCGGTGGCGGCGACTACAGCGGTGGCCCAGACGACGATATTCCATTTTAGTCGCTCGCATTGATCACGATCGCCCACTACATAGACAGGAGAGCCGGCCATGTCCTCGCCATTTCACAGGCAGGATGATGTCCGGAGCTCGAGTTTTACTTTTGGACAAGTCCCGAGCGTGCGTGCTTACCAAATTCATCCTACTTCGAGACAATTGCGTGGCTATATCTATCGCCTCCTCGTTGGTGTGGGATTTATCGCGGCTATCTGCCATCCATCCACCCTCGACGCGGGCTGGCGTAAACCAGCAGGAGGGCCCTCGGCCAGCGGCGCTCCCGAGATCATTCTCACGTTCGATGACGGCCCCCATCAGGAGTACACCTCGACGATCCTCGACGAGCTCCAGAGTCGAGACATCAAGGCCATGTTCTTCTGGGTTGGCCATCGGGTACTCCGTGGCAAAAAAACCACCGCCCAAGTAGACCTGGTGCGGCGAGCGGTTCGCGAGGGTCATCTCATTGCCAACCACACCGTCAATCACGTCAATCTGTGCGCCACGGACGCGGAAGAGGCCGCCCACGAAATCGATGCCAACGCCCATATTTACCAGCGGTTAACCGGCTTACCCATCATCTTCTTCCGATCCCCCTACGGCGCTCGATGCAAACAGCTATTGCGCATGCTCAAAGAGCGCGGTCTCTCCCATTTGCATTGGGATATTGATCCGAGAGAGTGGTTTCATCGCGATGCAGAGCAAGTGCGCGATTATGTGGTGCGCAAGTTGCGCAACCTCAACGGCCGCGCGGTGGTGCTCATGCACGATACTAAGGCCGCATCTGCGCGCGCGTTACCAGACATTCTCAATTGGATCGACGAGGAAAATCGCCGACGCCAGCTTGAGGGAGATCAGCCGACTATCCGCATCCTCGATGCATCGACCCTGGTCAACGCGTATCTCACGCCAGCCATGCCGCACTGGTTTGGCCAGACCGCAACTCGCTATGTCTACACCCTCAGCGACACCCTGTCGCGCCTGGTCCCATAACGACAAGCAGCTCCCTGAAACACAGCACGGTCAGCGGGGATGACTCGGAACGGCTATCCGGTTAGGCTTGCCGGTGCGCTTATGTTTCTCCTACGAGAATCCTCACGAGACGACCTCGGGCAGATCCTCGAAGTCGCCGAACATTTAGATACCGTCAATCTTCCCGCCGATCGAGACGAGATCGACAAGCTATTGGCCTTGTCGGAGCAATCGTTTGCCGAGACGATAGAGACCCACGAACGCGAATATCTCTTCGTCCTCGAAGACAGCGACACAAAACGCGTGATCGGCACCTCCATGATCCACGCCCAGCACGGCACCAAGAGCTCGCCGCACGTGTTTTTTCAAATCCTCAAGGACCAGCGTTACTCTGAAACTATCGATCGTTTCTTTGTCCACCGCGGATTGCGCCTGGGATACAATTACGAGGGTCCGAGCGAGATAGGCGGACTCATCCTATTGCCCGCGTATCGCGGTCATCCGGCATCGCTCGGCAAGCTGCTGTCGTATACCCGGTTCCTCTTCATCGCGATGCATCGCACCGAATTCCGACCGCGTATTCTGTCGGAACTCATGCCGCCGCTGGAGTCCGATCGCACCAGCGTCTTATGGGAGCATCTCGGCCGCCGGTTTACCGGCCTGAGTTACCAAGAGGCCGATATGAAGTCCAAACGCAACAAGGAGTTCATTCGCGCCCTCTTTCCCCACAGCATCATCTACACCTCGCTGTTGCCACAATCGGTGCAGGACGTCATCGGCAAAGTCGGCCCAGACACCAAGGGAGTGGAGAAAATGCTGTGCCGCATCGGCTTCCGATACGCCAATCAAATCGACCCATTTGACGGTGGCCCCCACTTCATTGCCAATACCGATGATGTCACCTTGATCAAAAACGCCCGCCGAGTGGTCCTGCGCTCCGTAGACAGCGCAGACCATTCGCGGCCGTGGGCTGTGCTCGCCGTCGAACGCAATAGTCGGCCGGGTTTTTTTGCCACAGGCGCCCGCGTGATTCCGCTCGGAAATACACAAGACGGTGAACCAGCCCTGGGCGTCACCAAAGAAGTCCAACAAATCCTCGGGGTCAAAGATGCCGATGCCATATGGACCACAATCCCGTAACATGGGGAAGACAACGCTGACGCACACCGTGACCGCCATCTGCGGCATCGCCGGTTTGCTCATGCTCGTTTTTCTGTCCGCGGGGAAGATTGATGCCCAACCCGCGCATCAACCGGCGGACATGGCTTCCCCTCCGGCGGCCTCCGATGCGCCATTGCCCTCAGACGCGGCAGACGCGGACACACGCGAGCCAGATGTCGATACAACACTGCGCCTGCGTACGAGTTTTCATGACCCAGAAGCCCCTCCCGCAGAGCTCAATCGAGGTGGCATGATACTCGTCAATCCTCCAGCCCAACCGAGCCGACTCGCCCCTTGGCTTTATTTTGCTGGCGTCATCTTGCTCGGCATTGCCGTCTATCTCGGTTATCGCAGCCGTGCTACCGCCCCCTCCCAACGTAAGCCGAGTGAGCCAAGCGCATCTTCCAACCGCGATCTTCCATAAGCCAGGAGCACGTATGCCTGCCGACCCGCCGGTTATCCTCATTGTAGATGATGAAAAGAACATTCGACGCACCTTGCGCATGGTGCTAGAGGGCGAAGACTATCACGTCAACGAAGCCGCCAACATCGAGCAGGCACGCCGAGAGCTCGTCCACGGTCCGAGCATCGATTTCATCGTGCTCGACATCAAGCTGGGCGAGGACAACGGTCTCGATCTTTTGCGCGAGATCAAATCACGTGGAATTGACGACAGCGCTCCCAATGAGGGCCTCACGGTCATGCATGATCCCGATATCCCGGTTGTGATGATTTCCGGCCACGCCACCATCGCCGATGCAGTAACAGCCACGCGGCTGGGTGCCTTCGACTTCCTGGAAAAGCCCCTCGACCGCAACCGCGTTGTGGTCACTGCGCGCAACGCCATTGAACGCCGGCGCATGGCCAAGGAGGTACTCAAGCTCAAGAAAGCGGTGGACGCACGTTACGAACTGCTCGGTGATACGCCGGTCATGCTCGAGCTCAGGCGACAGATTAGCAAGATCGCGCCTACCCGCAGCCGCGTGCTCATCACCGGCGAGAGCGGCACGGGGAAAGAACTCATTGCCCGCGCCATTCACCGCAATAGTACCGTCAGTGGCGGAACATTCGTCAAAGTCAATTGTGCCGCGATCCCGCCGGAGCTCATAGAGAGCGAACTATTTGGCCATGAACGCGGCGCGTTCACCGGCGCCACAAGCCGCAAACGCGGCCTCTTTGAAGTCGCCGATGGCGGTACGATTTTTCTCGATGAGATCGGCGATATGGCCTTGCCCGCGCAGGCCAAAGTACTCCGCGTGCTCCAGACCGGCGAATTTTCCCGCGTTGGCGGCGAAACATCGCTCACAACCGATTGTCGCGTCATCGCCGCCACCAACCGCGACTTGGCCCATATGGTCCAACAAGGCAGTTTTCGCGAAGACCTGTACTTCCGCCTCAATGTTGTCCCCATCCGCTCGCCCAATCTGCGCGAACGGCTCGGCGACATCGCCCTTCTCGTCGAGTCGTTCATTCGCGAATGTTGCGACGAAAACGGCTTCGCCCATAAGCCGGCCGATGAGGCAGTTCTGTCTCGACTCCGCGCTTATGATTGGCCCGGTAATGTGCGGGAACTGCGCAACGTCGTCGAACGACTCGTCATCATGAGCGACGATATTATCACCGAACGCGATCTGCCTCCCTACCTCGGCGGGCCCAGGCCCCCGGCGTTAAAGAAACGGGCATCGGAGCAAGACCGCCACACCCTGGATATCGCCAGCCTCGATGACCATACGTTACGCGAATTTCGCGACGAGGCCGAAGCAGCATTTATTCGGTACAAACTCGGCCAATTCGAATGGAATATCTCTCGCACTGCACAGCAATTGGGAATCGAGCGCACCAACCTACACAAGAAGCTACGCGCTCTCGGTATCCGTCGAGAAACACCAGAATAGAGCCATGAACGCGCCCCATCACCGTATCGTGCGCGCCGTTGTGGCGATTTCGCTATTCACCGCCGCGGTCGCAGCGACAATCTCTACGAGCAATCTCCATGCCGCGCAATCAGATCCGGCCTATGACGACGCGACGCACGCTAGCGATGATCGCGCCATGTCGGTGGAGGCACGCTTTGATCTCGCGACGCAAGCGATCGCCGAGGGACAAATCCAGCGGGCAACGCGCATGCTCGAACAGTTGGTCGATGACGCGCCAACACACCAGCTCGCCGACGACGCCTTATTTACGGCAGCACGTCTGCACGAAGAACGTCTTCACGCGCCTAAGCGAGCGCTGGCACTCTATCAGCGTTTACTCTCGCTCTACCCAGACAGCCGCACCGCCCGTGCGGCGAGCCGCAGAGTCACCGCTATGCGCGCCTCAATGACGCCCGAAGGCGGAGGCAGCGCCGCTTTGGCGCGCTTTGGCGAAATCGTACAGAACTTCAATCCAGAACGAGAAAACGAGGCGATTGTTGCGGCAGAATCTCTGCTGAACGAATATCCATCCTGGCAGGGTAGATCCCGATTATTATTATGGCTTGCGCAAGTGCATCGTCGCGCTGGCCGCCATGAGCTAGCCCTAGAACGATATCTACAAGCAGCTGAGCAGGCCGAGGACACCGACAACGGCTTTCCCGCCTGGCATGGTGCTGGGGATATGGCGGTGCTTGTCGGCCAATTCCAACTTGCTGAATCATATTACAACAAACTGAGCACTTTCGAAGATCCAGAGAAATATCATATCGCCCAGAGGGCTCTCGAAGACTTGGCGCACAGTCGAAGCCGTGCGCGTCTCTTCGACATTGCCATCTTTGTACTGATAGCGGTACTCGTCTGCCTGGTAGCGTCACTACGCATCGCTTGCGGCGGTTGGTGGGCGGGAATCCGCGGATTATGGCCTCCGCCAATGGAAGCGGTGTTTATGGCGCCAATTGCTATATTATTGCCTGTGTCCTCTTATACTGGCCACTACGCACTCGGCCCAACCGTGACGATCATCTGTAGTGGTGGCCTGGCCATCACCTGGCTAAGCGGTGCGGCACTTACTGCACATCAACTACGTCAGCCAGGGAGATACCTATGGCCGATCGTGCATGCTGTGGCAGTTATGATCGCGGTTAGCCTATTGTGCTACGTTGCGGCGCAACACAATCAGCTATTAGACATGTTACGGGATACAGTACGCTTCGGTCCTGAGATGTAGACAGGATGCTGTTTACCAAGGTGGAATACATACCTAACCCTTCACCGATGCGACGGCGGCTTAACCTAGCAAATACGCGGCCAACGCCAGTGTCAATGCGGCGAGTGAAAGTAGGAACGTACCCAACCCGACCTCACTGCTTTCGATGTTGCTAGTTTGCTTTGTGTTCACAGTAATACAAGCATCTCGATTCGGTGACAGAAGTCAAGTTTGATGATGAGATTCAGCTTGTTTCCGAACAAATGCGCTCTTGTCTAAATTTTTATTCGTCAATCAGATTACACTATCGTCATGTAAACACGTCGCGTGCCAATCTCGCAACCAACTGATTTTATAGAAGAAACGAACTTCTTGTCCCAACTGCGCGCATATTGCTAAAGACCCATATAGGATACAGACCGTATGGTCGTTATTCAGTATCCAGAACGAGTTCCTCTCGCACACTTGCCAACCCCTGTCGTTCACTTGGCACGAACGAGCGCTGCCTTGGGCGTCGAAATGTATCTAAAGCGCGACGACATGACCGGTGTTGAGCTGTCGGGCAATAAGGTGAGAAAACTCGAATTTCTGCTTGCCGACGCGGTGGCGCAAGGGGCAGACACGCTTATCACCTGCGGCGGTGAGCAGTCGAATCATTGCCGCGCAACGGCAATGAGTGCGGCAAAGTTGGGCATGCGTGCAATGCTGCTTCTGCGCACAGAGACCCCTACGACGCCCCCTCATACTACTGGCAACATCTTGCTCGATCGCCTAGCTGGTGCGGAAATCGCGTGGATTAGTCATGCAGAATACCAACAGCGAGCGATCCTACTCGAACGGGAAGCAGAACGACTGCGTAAGCTAGGTGCAAAGCCGTACATCATCCCTGAAG
>JAAUYH010109526.1_pt1 | contig 19265 bp, 14 predicted proteins | sample 7278061 | NCBI WGS metagenome assembly JAAUYH01 (sample SAMN14350203, study PRJNA611818) | marine sediment metagenome | isolation source: surface marine sediment (0.6m) | place: French Polynesia: Moorea | collected 2018-08 | reverse complement strand
TGCATTTCCGACTACCCAAGTAAATTTTTTGGGTCTTTTAATTGCTTCAGGTAGCATTTGGCTGGCTGTTGCTTGAAATTGCTTGATAAACTGACGAATTGAACCGACACCGTTACCGATTTGAGGATAATCTTCATAATGGGATTCCGGGGGTAAATCTTCCCTGGCAATTAAAAACCATTCATCTGCCAACCAAGCAAAATTAGTGCCCAATTCTTTGCTAAATTTAGCTTGTAATTTTTGCACTTGGAAAATAACTTCTTTTGCTTTATCTTTACTAACAGGAATTAATTCATCTTCTTGCGGTCGAAATTGAGTCAAACCCACCGGAACTACCGCCGCAGAAATAACAGCCGGAATATCTCCTTTATGGAAAGAAGCTAAATCTAATAAAGTTCTTTCTAAATGAATTCCGTCATTAATTCCCGGACAAACAACGACTTGAGCGTGAATTTGTAAATTCCTATCTTCAAACCATTGAAATTGTTCCTTAATTTTTCCAGCGCGATCGTTTTTTAACAAGCGAATTCTGACATCTGGTTCGGTAGCATGGACGGAAACGAATAAAGGAGAAAGGCGCATTCGTTCGATTCTTTGCCATTCTTTTTGACTTAAATTAGTTAAAGTCAGATAACTTCCATAAAGAAAACTGAGGCGATAATCGTCATCTTTAAGGTACAAACTCGATCTTTTTCCAGGGGGTTGCTGGTCGATAAAACAAAAAGGACAGCGATTATTGCACTGAATTAAACCATCGAATAATGCGGTGGCAAATTCTAAACCTAAATCTTCATCGTAATCTTTTTCTATTTCGATCGCATGATGTTTTCCCTTAGCATCGATCGCTTCGATTTCTAAAAATTCATCGGCACATAAATATTGATAGTCGATCAGATCGCGAGGTTTACTCCCGTTAATAGCAACGATCGCATCTCCGGCTTCAAAACCAATTTCAAAGGCGATCGAATCGGGGATGACTCTAGTAATTAATGCCGGACGAATCGATGTTTCACTCATAGACAAAAAAGGCGATCGCAATATAGGAAAATATCTATTTACATTCTAAAGAATCGAAAACTTTAGTAGCTTCTGCTTCCGATTCTTCTCCAACAGCTAATACCCAGACAAAACGGCCCGTATCGTTATAATTAACTATTGCCGTATGACTGGAAGCCTGTTTAGGTTCTTTGAAGCGTTTTTGAAAATTAAATTTACCTTTTTGGATGAGAACTTGAACTGTTTGACCGCACAATTGTCGATCGGCTATTTCTTCGGATTCGATATTAAGATCTAAATCCTGTGCTTGTTGGATCGATATGCTTATTTCTTGAAGATCTCCTGATAATTTTTGCGGGGTTTGACCTACTGTCAATACAACTTGTGGCGATGTTGTTATATTCGTCACTTGAGCAAATTTTATATCCAAAATTTCAAATGTCAGAAGTCCTCGAGAACCACCACTAATTTCGTAATCAAAGATCGCTTTAGCCCTCGCTTCTACTTTTTGCGGATCGGTAGAAAATTGTAAATTTGTGTAAATAAAATAACCCAAACCGGCGATCGCTAAAATAGAGGTTAGCAAACAGCCCCCGCAACCAATTCCGAACCATTTCCAAATATTAAAAGATTTTTTTTGTTCAGATAAATTAGAATCGCTCATAAACTTCAAATAGTAAGGATTGAGATATTAAGATAATTTAACTAGAAGCTCTCAAAATGTTTTTTCTCTAAAAAAATAATCTCGGCAAACTAGAATCGATCGCATAACTATAGTTTAATTTTGGCCGACCTGTCTCGATCGCAATTAAATTGTAATCGAGTCACCGTTACACCGCCGTGAAAGCGGATGCGCCATATCTGAGGTGTCCTCAGATATGTCGGGCGCACCAAGCAGACGGTGCCTGCTCTGGCGTTCCCCGGTCAAAAACAATACCCTATTATTAGTTTAATCGAACCAAAACGCGCTATACTCCAGCAGTGTCCTTCCTATGAAGGTAGGTTTCGGGTAACACAAGTACGTATTTATAATCAAAAACATGGTAGCGGTAGCAATTCTGGCGGCTGGACGAGGAACGCGAATGAAATCTAACCTGCCAAAAGTATTACATTCTTTAGCAGGGCGATCGCTGGTAGAACGAGTCCTGGATAGTTGTAAGGTAATCGATCCGGAAAAAATCTTCGCGATCGTCGGTTATCAAGCAGATTTAGTCAAAGAAACTCTTGCAGGTTATCCTAAATTAGAATTCGTCGAACAAACCGAACAACTGGGAACGGGTCACGCAGTACAACAACTTTTACCCCACTTAAAAGATTTTAAAGGAGATTTAATTGTTTTAAATGGAGATGTTCCTTTACTGCGGGGTGCGAGCATTGCAAAACTTTTATCGACTCATCAAACTTATCAAAATGCAGCCACTATTCTCACCGCTAACGTACCCAACCCCCAAGGTTACGGGCGGGTTTTTTGCAACGAACAAAATCAAGTTCGCCATATAGTTGAAGATAAAGATTGTACTCCCGCACAAAGACGCAATCGCCGCATCAATGCAGGGGTATATTGCTTTAACTGGCCCCAATTAGCTGAAATATTACCTAAATTAACTACCAACAATCAACAAAAAGAATATTATTTAACCGATGTAGTCAAATATGCATCCCCAGTAATGGCTGCAGAAGTGCAAGATTATTTGGAAATTAGCGGTATCAACGATCGCAAACAATTATCGTCAGCCCACCAAATTCTGCAAATGCGGATCAAACAAGCTTGGATGGAAGCTGGGGTAACGATGATCGATCCTGATAGCATCACTATCGATGATACGGTACGGTTAGAATCGGATACGATTATCGAACCGCAAACCCATTTACGCGGCAATACTGCGATAGCCTCTGGCTGTCGCATCGGCCCGGGCAGTTTAATTGAAAATAGCGCGATCGGGGCTAATTCTACGGTGATGTATTCGGTAGTTACCGATTCTTGCGTGGGGGAAAATACGCGGATCGGGCCTTATTCCCATCTTAGGGGTAAAGTTGAGGTCGGCCAATCTTGTCGGATCGGTAATTTTGTCGAGTTGAAAAAATCTACCATCGGCAATAATACCAATATCGCTCATTTATCCTATCTCGGCGATGCCACTTTAGGCGATCGCGTTAATATTGGTGCGGGTACGATTACGGCTAATTACGACGGTTTTAACAAGCATCATACTCAAATCGGCGATCGGACTAAAACAGGTGCTAACAGCGTTCTCGTTGCCCCCGTAACCCTCAAAGAAGACGTGACTGTTGCTGCTGGTACTGTGGTTACAGAAGACGTTAATGAGGATGCTTTAGTAATATCTAGACCCCCTCAAATTATTAAAAAAGGTTGGCGACCTCGCAATTTAAGTAAATAAAGTTTGATGTTACAGTTCGTAAATAAGCAGCCCTCATATTTGTGTTTTGGCGCAAGATATAATTAAGGAGAGATAGAAACGGATTAGTATCAAATTTAATCTCTTTGTTTCATCAACTCCTCAATAGTTTCTCAAGGAGAGCTGATATTATGTATGCTCTTGTTTATCCAAACGCCACAATTTATTTACTCGTTCAAATTGCTGTTTTTGCTTTAGTAATGCTCTTGTGGTTTGTCAGTAAACCGTCTTCTCCAGCAGTTTAATCGAGGCGGTCGCTATTTTAAACGATTCTAAAATTATCTAGTTGTTTCGTTTAAAATAGTTCCTATTTGTGATAGGAACTTGACTATTAATAAATTTTACAATTCGAGATTTAAATCGAAAAAATTCTCATTTTCCGTGATAGAAAAAATAAATATCAAATTTTCGTCTCAAGCAAGTGATAAGTTATGAATCAATCTTTAGTTGCAGTTATTGACGGTACAAAAGCACGTTTTTTCACTTTACAATCGGCATCCCTACCCGAATATCAATCCGGGCCGAATTTAATCGAATGTAATGCTATTTCCGATCGCGCAAAAGAACTGCAAGGAAAAGAATTGTGGGCTAATATTAAAACAGGCAGAAATCGCGGTAAAGGTAATAATTCCCACAGTTACGACGATCGTCGCACCAATCATCTCAATCAATTTGAATTGCGTTTTGCTAAAGAAATTGTCAATCAAATTTTGCAATTAACTCAAAGATATCGTTCTCCAGAAGTAGTTTTAGTTGCCGAACCTCAAATCTTAGGTATGGTGCGAGAGGTTCTCAATCCCCTCATTACAAAAAACCTTAAAATTAAAGAATTAACTAAAGATTTGTGCAAGCTAAAATCCCAAGCAATTCACGAATATTTAGCTAAAAAAGATATCTTACCAGCGCGTAAAGTTGTTTTACAATAAACAAAGCATCTGAATCTTTTTTTCAGTATTTTTTTCCATTGAATATCCAAGTAAAAATCGTTACTTTCTTTGTACTTCGGTATTCTCGAAATAGTTTGATTAATTGCTTTAAGGGCGATCGCTTTCAATCGTATTATTAGCGGGCGATAATGCATTTATGCGATCGCTTTTCTTGAGGGGATTTTGAAAAAACGCACCGGTTTGGGGTGGTAAACTCGGATCGCCAACAATTTCGATTAAACTTTTGACCACACCAGTTAAAGGTATTGCTAAAATTACCCCCAATAAACCGCCAATTCTCGCCCCTAATATCAAACAAACAAAGATAATTACTGGAGATAAACCGGTTAAATTTCCTAAAATTCTCGGTGCAATTAAATTGTCTTTGATCTGTTGAATTCCTACCGATAAAACTAAAATTTGTAAAGCCAGCCAGAGATCGATAAAAGATACTACTATAACTACAGTGCCAATTCCTAAAGTTGCGCCAACAAAAGGAATAATTTCCATAAAGCCAATAAAAACAGCAAAAACTAAGAAAAAAGGTACTCCTAAAAGACGAAAAGTAATCGTCAAACTAGTAGCCATAAATAAACCTAATAAGATTTGTCCGGCGACAAATAATTGTAAGTTTTTACGTAAAGTTTTAGTTAAACCATTTTGGATTTTCGGTACGAAAAAACAGGTGACGCTGCGCCAAAGTTTTTCCCCATCAAGCAGCATATAAAAAGAAAGCACTACGATTAAAATAATGTCTAAAAGTCCGTTAAAAGTACCTAAAACTATATCGAAACCTTTAGAGGTGATAGCTTCAGCTTGTCCCTGAATTTTGGCTAAAGTTTGCGAAGTTAAAATTTGCACGTTAAAAGGCAAATGATGCTCGACACTCCAAGTTTGAAAATAATTTAATTTCTCTTCACCTTCTGCTAAAATTTCTGGCAATCGTTCGATTAATTGACCTGCTTGATTAAAAACAACAGGAAGGAAAGTAAGCACCATGAAACTAACAAAAACAGCCGCAAAGAGGTAAACTAAAATGGCGGCTAGAGTTCGAGGTATAATAATCTTTAAAGCAATTACTGCGTAATTTAGTAAAAAAGCAATTAAAGCAGCAGTCAGTAAAATACTAATTAATTCGCCAAAATAACTAAATGTTTTGACCGTAAACCAGCCAGTTACTAAAATCAGCAACCAAGTGATTAGGAATTTTTGCAAGGGAGAAAAAGTCTGATTCATTCAATCACAAGTAACGAGGTTAAAACTTGAAAACAAATATCATACTAGAAATTCTGTAAAGCTTAGTAAGCTCAGTTTCGGTGAAGACAGGCAAGAGGGAGAAGGTAAACACTTGGAGGATCTATCCGTAGCATTATTTTGGAGAATTAGTATTACTTTAAAGATCCGGGATAGTAACTATAATATTCAATTATCTTAGATCTCGAGCTAAAAGTTCTTGAACTTTTTCAACTAAGTTTTCTAAAGAAATATCAATTTGTTCTCTTGTTTGCAAAACTTTAATATTACATTTTCCTTTGTCGTATTCATCTTTACCAATTAACAAACATAAAGGAATACCTAGTTTATCTGCTTGTTGTAATTGTTTGCCGATTTTTTGATTTTCAAATTTAGTTAAAACATTAATTTCCGATCGCCGCAATTTTTGCGATACTTCTAAATATACGCTCGTTAAATCGGGATCTAAATTTAAAACAGCTATTTGTGCCGGACTTGATGACATTGGTTTAAGTAATTTAGCATCGAGTAATTTACTCATTAACCTCGTCAAACCGATCGAAATACCGACACCTGGCATTTTTTCCCCGACAAAAGTTCCGACTAAATCTTCGTAACGGCCTCCAGAACAAATACTACCCAAGTTTTCGTAACCTACTAAAGAAGTTTCATAAACCGTACCAGTATAGTAATCTAATCCGCGAGCGATCGACAGATCTATACAATAATTATCTGGGTTAACTTGAAAATTTTCGATACCTCGAATTACTAATTTTAATTCTGCAATTCCAGTTGATAAAGTTTGATTATTTTGTAATTGACTAATTTTATCTTCTAAAGTAGTTAAAACTTCTTGAGAATTGCCTTTGAGTTTAATAAACTCGATAATATCTGTAGCGCGATCGATGCCAATTTCTGCTAAAGCTTTTTTAGTTTTATTTTCGCCAATTTTTTCTAAATTATCGACGATAGTCACGCAATCTTTTACTTGTGATTTTTCTACTCCGATCGCCTCAAAAAAACCAGTTAGAATTTTACGATTATTGATTCTAATTAAAAATTGACCGATGTCGATCGCCGTAAAAATTTCAGCAATTATTGCCGGCATTTGTGCGTCGTAAAGTAAATCTAATTTAGACCGACTGACTACATCAATATCGCACTGTCTGAACTGACGATAGCGACCTTTTTTAGCTCTTTCGCCCCGAAATACCATATCCATTTGATAGCGTGCAAAAGGAAAATTTAAATCGTTCAAATGGCGAGCAATATAAGCAGCTAACGGCACGGTTTGATCGAACTTTAAACCCCTATTTAGATCTGATTCGCTATCTTTTTCGCCATCTTCGGCCACTAGAGGTTTCAGACCGTAAATAATATTATCTCCTTGGTTTCCTTTGGCTTGAAGAACTTCTAATCTTTCTACAGCAGGAGTTTCTAGAGGGGTAAAACCATATCGCTCAAAAACATTACTAATAGTGGTTAATAAATAGGATTCTAAGCGTTTTTCTCCTGGCAGCAATTCTATATCAAAACCACTAGGTAATTTATAATTAATATCTGTTTGCTTTGCCATATTATTTAGGTTAAACTAATTTTCTAATTGCCTCAGTTAGCTTATCAATTTCTGCTGGCAAAGTAAAATAATGGGTGCAAGCCCGAATGCAATCAGGGTCAGCAATGGTTCTTAACATAAAACCTTTTGCTTCCAACATTTCAACCAATTTCTTGTTAGCTATATTTTCGGATTGAAAAGAAACTAAACCAGATTCTGGTGGCGATTTTTTCAAGCAATTAATGCCAGAAATTTCCTCTAAACTTTCCCAGAGATAATTACTTAATTGGCAAATTTTTTGATACCTTTTTTGAGGGCTTCCCCAAGATCCATGAGTTGCGATCGCCTCTTTTAAACCTGCATATAAAGGGCAAGCAGAACTTGCAACTTCAAAACGCCTGCCGTCTTTTTTCCAACCAGTAGGGCGACTTTTTTCTATGTTAATGCCGCGCCAACCGATAAAAGTAGGATTAATAGTTTCTAAAGCATTTTGACTGACATAAAATCCGCCCACTCCAGCCGGCCCGCAGAGCCATTTATGACCGGTAAAAGCATAAAAATCTACACCTAATTCTGGTAAATTTAAAGGTAGAGAACCGACAGATTGTGCCGCATCTACTAATACTTGAACTCGAGGCGACTTATCGTGACAAAGAGCGACAATTTCTTTTAAAGGTAATACTTGCCCAGTGTTCCATAAAAGGTGAGAAACGACCACTAAACGAGTTTTGGCTTGCAAATTTTTGGCAATTACTTCGAGCGGATCGCCATCGTTGAGAGTTGCCATAATCGGACAAAAATCAAGTTCGACTTGAAAGCGGCGACAGATTTCTTTTACTATGGCAATGACTCCGGGATGTTCGCAATCGCTCATTAAAATGCGATCGCCGGCTTGCCAATCAATTCCCCACAAAGCAATATTGCAACCAGTAGTAACGTTTTCGGTAATGGTGATAGTTTCAGTTGGTGCATTTAATTCTGCAGCGATCGCCCCTCTGAGTAAAGCAACTTTTTCCTCAATCCAACTATTGACACTGGTACAAAACGGCCCGTTACCTTGAATGTATCTGTAAGTTTCAAAAATCTTATCTAAGGCTGGTTGAGGCATAGTTCCCTGACCGCCGAAGTTAAAATAGACTTTATTACCCAGTCCGGGAAATTTTTGTCTGTATGCTTCTATTTGGGAAGATGTGGGGATAATTTGAGTCATTAGCTACTGAGTCAGAAAGTAAGCTAAAGCAATCTTATCATTTAGTTCAATCTACCGATAATCGATTCCCGCTAAAACTCAGATTAATTTCGCTCAATTCTGAGATCGATCGGCAAAAGATAAAAATATTATATAAGCTAACAAATAAAACAATTTTTTGTTAATTCGCAGCTCCGATCGGAGTCTAAAAATCAAACTAATGTTGCTCAGTGATGTTTTACTGCTAAATTATAAACGCTGTCAACGCCGTGCTTTCTTAAACATTCACGGTGACCTTCAATTTCGCGATCGCCCTAACGATTTTCTCTTGAAACTGCGACGGGAAAGCCAAAAACACGCCCTTGAAGTTCTCGATCGATTTTACCCAAATTATTGCCAGCCTTCTGTCCCTAAACTAAATGGTAAATTAAATACCCTACTTGCCAAAGCTCGAGCGACTAAAAATTTAATGGCTCGAGGTGAAAATTACATTCATCAAGCAGTTTTATTATCTCGCTTTGAGAAGATCGGCGCGATCGGTACTGTCAGTTTATTGGTCAAACAACCCGGAGAATCTAATTTTGGCGACTGGACGTATCTACCTGTTAGCATTCAACTAGGTCGTCGGCCTAAATCAGAATACAAGCTTCTCGCTGCATTTTACGCCCATTTATTGGCAGAGGTTCAAGGTGTATTGCCCAACGAGTCTAAAATTATTTTACGTCGCCACGATACTTACAAGGTTAATTTAGATTATTGGCTGCCTCAGATGCAAACCACCGTCGCTGAATGTATCGATCTATTAAGCCAAGACACTCAACCAGAAGTATTTATCTCTCGTCAACGTTGCAGTCTTTGTTCTTGGTACAATTACTGTTACGATCGCGCTAAATCTGAAGCACACCTTTCTCTAGTTCCCGGAGTTACACCAAAACGCTATCAACATATTGTTTCATTGGGATTAAATAGCTTAGAATCTCTTGCTAGTTCCAGTCCCTTAAATTTAGGAGAAACGATCGGTATTGAGATTGCTTCGCAACTAAAGCAACAAGCTTTATCTATTTTAGAAAATCGCCCCTTGTTGAGGTTAAATAATACCGATTGCGATTATGGCAATATCCCTACTGCTGCTGTGGAATTATATTTTGATATTGAAGCAGAACCGGAACGCAATTTAGATTATTTATTGGGAGTTTTATTAGTAGATCGGCAAACAAACGAACAACAATTTTATTATTTTTTAGCCGAAACTCCCGAACAAGAAAAGAATATTTGGCAGCAATTTTTGAATTTAGTTGAATTTCATTCTCGCGCCCCTATTTTCCACTTTTCTGGTTACGAAGTCGAAACCATTCTTCGCTTAGCTCGATTGTACGATACGCCGCCGACTCAGACTAAGCTAATTTTATCTCGCTGTGTCGATCTCCATCGCGAAGTAACTACTTCTGTTACTCTTCCTGTTGAAAGTTATTCTCTTAAATCTGTCGCTAATTGGCTCGGGTTTCAGTGGCGCGATCCTGGAGTTAGCGGCGAACAATCTGTTTGCTGGTACGATCGCTGGTTGCAAACGGGCGATCGCTCTTTATTAGATTCTATTTTGCGCTATAACGAAGATGATTGTCGCGCCACTTATCACCTCAAAGATTGGTTAACTAATTTCTTAGGGAATAATTCTCTGCTTAAATCGCGATCGCTCCAATAAAATGCCCCAGTTTTAATTGACTGGGGCAAAAATAGTTAATTTTGATTGAAATAGATTCTAATTCTAAATTTTTATTCTTCTTTTTCTGCCTCTTTTTCTGCTTCTTTTTCCTCAGCTTCAGGAGCTTCTTTGCTTTTTTCTGCTTCTTCAGTTGCGGGGGTTTCCCCACCTTCTCCTTCAGTGTCTGGAGCGCAAGCACCTACTAATAAGGCGACGCTTAAACCTAGCAATACTAATAATTTTTTAGCCATCATCATAATTCTCCCATTTGGTAACAACATTTACCACAATTCACTTACGCAAAATAACGTAAATAGATTTATTAACTTTAATAGGTTTTAACAGATTTACTAACCACTGTCAAGCAAAAAACTAACCAATTTGTCTTCCTATGATTTCCCAATTAGTTGAGCCTAGAAATTATCAATTTAATGAGAATTTTTATTATTTAAAGCTGGGGTGGAGCTACTCTGAAAATAAAAGGTAATAGGGCAGAGGGAAGAGGGAAGAGGCAACAGGCAACAGGCAACAGGCAACAGGCAATAGATTTTCGTAGTTCCCTGACTTTGGCAAGAAGTCTAATAAGTAAGCAGCAAGAAAAAGATCGATTTGGATTGAATTGAAAGCTATTGGGCGATCGCCAAGATAGATTTAGAGCGCGAAGCTTGACAAACAGATTATTATGTGGCTATAATTAGTTTCAGGCTAAAAAGTTGGGACTGTAGTTCAGTTGGTTAGAATGCCTGCCTGTCACGCAGGAGGTCGCGGGTTCGAGCCCCGTCAGTCCCGTAAAAATTAATTCCGATAAGATCGATCTCAAAGGTGTAATAATAATATACGCGAGATTAGCTAGGTAGTAAAGAGGGTATATAGTGGCTGTAAGAGTTCGGATTGCTCCTTCTCCCACAGGGAATTTACACATAGGCACGGCAAGAACGGCAGTATATAACTGGTTATTTGCGCGTCATTGTGGCGGTAAATTTATCTTGAGGGTAGAAGATACTGATAGAGAGCGATCGCGCCCGGAATATACGGAAAATATTAAATCAGGATTGGCGTGGCTGGGATTAAATTGGGACGAAGGGCCGTTTTTCCAAACCGATAGATTGGATCTATACAAGAAAGCAATTCAAGAATTATTAGATCGAGGATTGGCTTATCCCTGCTATTGTACGCCCCAAGAGCTAGAGCAAATGCGCCAAGAGCAGAAAGCAAACAAACTAGCCCCGCGCTACGATAACCGTCACCGCAACCTGAGCAAAGAACAAATAGCTGAATTTGAAGCTGAAGGCCGCAAACCAGTAATCAGATTTAAAATTGACGACGATCGCACCATCGTTTGGCAAGATTTAGTTAGAGGGCAAGTATCTTGGAATGGCAGCGACTTAGGTGGGGATATGGTTATAGCCCGCGCTGCTGAGAGTTCTGAAGCTAATTTAGGTCAACCGCTTTACAATTTAGCGGTGGTAGTAGACGATATCGATATGGGCATTACCCACGTCATTCGCGGCGAAGATCATATTGCGAATACGGCCAAGCAAATCTTACTTTACGAAGCATTGGGGGCAAAAATCCCAGAATTCGGACACACGCCCCTAATATTAAACGAAACCGGTCAAAAACTATCGAAAAGAGACGGTGTAACCTCGATCGACGATTTCAAGCAAAAAGGCTTTTTGCCAGAAGCAATGGCTAATTACATGATTTTGCTCGGTTGGACTGCACCAGACTCGACCCAAGAACTATTTACTCTTCCCGAAGCAGCAGAATTATTTAGCATCGAGAGGGTAAATAAAGCCGGAGCAAAATTCGATTGGGCCAAGCTAGACTGGATTAATTCTCAATATCTCCACAAAATGCCCGCCAATGAATTGGTAGAATTACTAGTTCCTTACTGGGAAGAAGCAGGTTATAAAGTGGATCTCGAAGGCGATCGCCCCTGGTTAGAAAGTTTAACAGCATTAATTGCCCCTTCTTTAACCCGTTTGAGCGATGCACCAGCAGAAAGCCGTTTGTTATTGTCAGAATCTTTAGAATACAGCCCCGACGCGATCGCCCAGTTTCAAAAAGAAGGCGTAATTGAAATTTTGCAAAATATTAATGCTGCTTTAGCTGAAAATTCTGCCTTAAGCGAACAAGATGCTAAAGATATTATTAAAAAAGTTACCAAACAAGCCAAAGTTAAAAAAGGCTTGGTAATGCGAAGTTTGCGGGCTGGTTTAATGGGAGAAGTTCAAGGGCCCGATTTAACTCAGTCGTGGTTGTTGCTGAATCAAAAAGGCTTAGATAAGGTTCGTTTGCAACAAACATTAGATTTTCTCGAAAAGCTACCCTCGGAGTAAATAACGGACAGGTGATGCGATCGCACTAAGAACTTGAGGAATTAATAAGATTGTTCTTCAGAGAGCGATCGCCCTGAGACGAGCGCAAGAGTTTAAAATATTGCTCGATTTTCAGGTTGGATTATCGGACAGATAATCCCCTTTTTTCGTTCTTGTTGAGGGATATTTTCTGAGATGAGGGACTGCAATTGAACCTTAAGGATTGTTAATTGTTCGATGCGGCGATCGATTTCTGCTATTTTATTTTCTAAAGTATGGCGAACTTCATGACAAGGTATTTCGCCGCGATCGTGAACTTCTAAAAGCTGGCCGATTTCAGTTAAACTTAAACCCAAACTTTGAGAACGTTTGATAAAGTTTAATCGTCCGATAACTTCAGGGGAAAACAGTCTAAATCCTCCTTCAGTACGTTTGAAAGCCTTGAGCAATCCTAATTGCTCGTAATAGCGAATTGTCTTAATAGGAACTTGACTGATTGAAGATAGTTCTCCGATCCGCAACAGTTTTTCTTCTGGATTTAACATGATAAAGGGGCTTTGGTAACTTCGTTGCTTTAGCGCGAGGCGGAAAAACAGAAGACCGCTTTATTGGTCAGTAAAGTAAAAGTATTATATGGTATCACAAGTCTTGCAAAACTCAATAACACCAATTCTGTTTAAAGTTGCTACACTTCGGCGACAATAGCGACGGAGCAAGAAGGCAATAGATTGGGAAAATCGATCCATAGCATGATTTTAGGGAATTGATATAACCTATTAAAACAAGGCTTAATAACCTCCTACCCACTCCCTGATTTTTTACCTAGATTAAGTCTGTTATTACTTTTGAGAATTGGTATGAGGCTAATAGAAAAAGAAAAACCGCTACCAAAGATTAAAAAGAAGGCAAACGGTTTTAATTCGAGTTATTTTCAACGACAAAAGACTAGTTACAGGGTTAAAGATTGAGTTTCCGTTTCGAGGAACTTGGCTAAATATTGTAAAAATGCGGCCGCATCCGCGCCGTAAATAATGCGGTGATCGCAGGTAATATTGACGTTCATTTGTCTTTTTACCCCAAACATACCATCATCGTTAACTACTACTTGCGGACGAGACGCACCGACAGCTAAAATCGAACCCGTACCGATGGGTAAAATAGCATCGAAACTGGTCACCCCAAACATGCCCAAATTGGAAAGGGTAAAAGTTCCATTACTGTATTCATCTACCCCGAGTTGTTTGTTTCTGGCGCGAGCGACTAAATCTTTCCAAGTACGGGATAAGGAATAGATATCTAATTGGTGGGGATTTTGCAATACTGGTGTAATCAATCCGCCATCTGGCATGGCAACAGCTACTGCAATATTGATATCTGAATTATAATGAATTGCTCCTTCGGTGTAGCTGGCGTTTACTTTGGGATGTTTGACCAAGCAGGTTGCAACAGCTTTAGCAAGCAAGGCTGTCATGGTAACGCCTTTGGGTTTAATTTGTTTGTAGAGGCGATCGAGGGGATCTGTAACGATCGTATAACTGGCTCTAAATTCCGGTATTTGCAAGCTGGCGACCATATTCCGCACCACGACTTGCTGCAATTTGTTGAGAGGTACTGTTTCTCCTGGAGTTACCGGGGTTGGTGCTGGGGTTGGGGTTGGGGGTTTTGGTGTTGGCAACTTCTGGACGGGAGCTGGTTCAACTGTTTTACCGACTAATTTTAAAACATCTTCAGCGACGATTCTGCCATAGGGGCCGCTTCCTTGTAAGGTTTTGAGATCGACTTTATTTTGTTTGGCGAGTTTTTTGGCCCTGGGAGAAGCCACGATTCTGCCGTTTTGAGGGGTGGTTGTTGCAACTGGTGCGGCGGTTGTTGTTGCTGCTGTTGCGACTGGTGCGGGGCTTTCTGCTTTGGTTTCAGTTGGAGCTGAAGTTCCTGCTGCGGCTTGTTGTTTAGCTGTTTCAATTTCTGCTTCTGTTTCTGCTAGTAAAGCAATTGTTGCGCCGACGGGGGCTTCAAGTCCTTCTTCTACGAGGATAGCCCCTAAATAACCTTCATAAAAAGATTCTACGTCCATGTCGGCTTTATCTGATTCGACTACTACTACCGTTTCGCCTTTTTCTACTTTATCTCCTGGAGATTTTGTCCAAGATACGATTTTACCTTCTGTCATAGTCGAGCTGAGAGCCGGCATAAAAATATCGCGAATCATAATAAAGCTTACCTCCGAGTAGAAAAAAAGCGAGTTCGGTGTCAATCGCAATAAAAAAATACTCCGCAATCTGGAGTAGTGGCCTGACCCGAAAGTCAAAGAACTAGTAATTTTAGTTCGGGCCATTGCATATTATATAGCTTATCGATCGACTTTTTTAAACGTCGCCGCGAATTTCCTGAACTACGCCATCGCGAACTACTATTTCTACTCTTAATTTTTGGACGAGATTATCCCCTTTTTCCAGTCGAAATAAGCTTTCCATTTGACCTTGAACGATTTCTTGATCTAGTTCAAACATTTGCACTTGTTGCATTTGTTGCAGTGCTTGATTTTTTTTATCGAGTAGTTCTCTTTTCTTCTGAGAGACTTGATTTTCGATATTTCTAATCTGTGCTTGTGCTTCGGGAGATACGGGAACGATACTGCCTTGTTGCAATTCGGCGATCGCTTTTTGCCCTTGCATCTCTAAGGTTTGAATCTGTTGGTCTAGTTCGCTGATTTGACCTTGAAGTTGTTGTTGTACTTCTTCTTTCCACAAGGGAGTGACTATTACTTTTACTGTAATCGGTCTTTTTAATAGCAAGCGTGAATTCTCGGCGACCATATTTTATGTCCTTTGTCAATTCAGGGTAGTATTAATTTATTTCTCAAACATCGCGTCAATAATATCTTGATAACGTTCGGTGACAATGGGTCGTTTGATTTTTAATGTTTGAGTCATCAGGCCGTTTTCTGGGGAAAATGGGGTCAAAATAAACTCAAATTGCCCGATTATGTCATCTGCTCGATATCCGGGACGATTTTTAACTTCTCGTTTCAATTCTTGACGGAATAAATTTACCACTGCTTCACTGTAGAGGTCGCTGTTTTTTATTTCTTCTCTAGATGCTTCTGCTTCTGGGACTTGAAAAGATATATTTTCGGTTTTGGCCCATTGGGCGATCGCATCGAGGTTGGGGACGATTAAAGCACCGAGCGATCTCCGATCTTGTCCGACTAACATAATTTGATCGATATAAGCACTGCGAAGACAAGCATCTTCGATCGGTTGGGGTTCGATATTTTCGCCGTTGGTTAGGACAATAGTATCTTTTGCTCTTCCGGTTAAAACTATATCTCCTGCATCGATCAGCATGCCAATATCCCCACTGTCAAACCAGCCTTCTTGGTCGATCGCCTTAGCTGTTGCTTCGGGGTTTTTATAATAGCCTTGCATGACTTGAGGCCCTCTAATTAGGACAATTCCGGCTTGGTTGTTGGGTAAGGTTTGGCGGGTGTGTAAGTCGACTATTTTAATTGTTGTTTGGGGAATAGGTTCTCCTGAAGTGCCTCTGATATTATGATTGGGACGACGGGCATTAGTAACTGGAGATGTTTCGGTGAGTCCGTAGCCAACTATAACTGTAATGTTAATTATTTCGTAGAAGTTTTCTAAGTGTCGCGATAAAGATCCTCCTCCGCAAATGAACATTTTTAGTTCGGGCCCGATCGCACTGCGGATCTTTTGATAGACTAAGCGATCGCCGATTAGATGTAGGGGTTTGAGAACAAAAGCAGTCAAAGCAGCTTTTAATTTTTCGATCGCGCTGGGTTTGAGATTTTCTAAGTTAGTTCCTTGGCTGGTTCTTTTGGCGATAATATACTTTTCGGAAGTATCTAAGAAAAATTTGGCTAATTTTTGTTTGCTTTCTGGTTGTTCTCGAAATTGTTTTTGCACCCCTTCATAAATCGATTCTAAAAGCCGAGGCACGGCAATCATATAATTGGGTTTATATTTTTTGAGGTCGCTTTTAAAGTAGCGTTTTCCGGTATATATTTGGGTGCAAGCTCTCGATAGTAAGAAATATTGTCCGGTGCGACCTAAAATGTGCCAAGTCGGTAAAATGCTGAGAACCCGATCGCCTGGTGGGGGATTTATTACTGCTACGGGTAAAGCTTTAATTTGATGGATTAAATTGGCATTAGTTAGCATTACTCCTTTTGGTTTGCCAGTCGTGCCGGAGGTGTAGAGTAATGTGGCCAGGTCTTCTTTATTGTAAGTTACTTCTTGTAAAGTATTTTCTGAACCCAATCGCAATACTTCTAAAAAGTTAACTGTCTTAACTATTGTCTTTGAATCTGGTTCTTCGTCCGAGAGTAAGATAATTAGATTCAAAGGCAAATCATCTAATTCTGGTTTGAGTCGATTGAGGGTTTTGAGATCTTCAACGACTAAAGCCGTGCTGTCGCTGTGTTCGATAATGTAGAGCAATTCTTGTCTTTCTGCTCCGCTCGATCTTACTACATCTACCGCTCCGGCGGTCATTATTCCTCGATCGGCGATCGCCCAGCGAGGACTATCATCGGCAATGAGGGATATTTTATCTTGGGGTTGTATTCCTAATACTTGTAAGCCCGTAGCAAATTGTTTTATCTTTTCGTATAGTTCGGCGTAGGTCAGTTTTACTTCTGGTTCGCTGTGAGGATCGTGAAGGGCCAGTATATCGGGATATGCTTTGGCGACGATCGGCCAAATTTGAGAAATGGAGTCGATCGCGGAATAATCTAAGTTATTTTTTGACATAATTTTAGCGATAAATCAAAATAATTTACTTATTTTTTTAGGATACTGCAATTTAAATTAATTAATTAACTTAATTCTTGTAAGGTTTGTTGCAACCAATTGCGATCGAATATTGTTTGATAAATTCGATTGTTGATTGTTAGTTTGCCCTGTTGTTTGATAACCAACCCCGATAGTAACAATTCTTTGATTTCGATACTATTATTGTCAATTACTGTTTCACCTTCTAAAATTTTTTGATAAAGTTTCAGTAAAATGATTGGCTTTGAAGTGATATTTAATAAGCGATTTTGAATGGTTTTTAAATGTTCCGGTTCGTCTTGATATTGCCAATTATCAATGATTTTTGTTTTTACTAATTCTGCGACACATTCTGCTTCTTGATTTGCCGAAATCTTTAAAGATTCTAATTGAATTATCTTGCAGATTTTTTGAGTTAAAAAAGGTTGTCCGTTCGTCCAAGCTAAGATCTCTTTTAAAACGGTTCGCGGCCGATCGCTTTTATTTTGCAGCCCCCCTAATAATGGTTGTGCTTCGTGTTCTTTAAAGCCATAAAGTTGAATCGCTTGACCGATATTAAAAGGAGTAATATTTTGATTTTGAATCAATTCTGAAGGGCTAGCACAACCAATCAAAATAAAAGTAAGTCTTTTAAATTGTGGATGATAAGCTCTTTGATTGTAGCAACTTCTGAGCCAAACAAAAAAATCATCCATTGCAAAATCTAAAGCGAGTATGCTATCAATTTCGTCTAAAAATATGGCTAAATTATCGGATATTTCAGTTAAAATAACTTCGCGAATAAATTCAGCTAAACGCTGAACTGGGGATAAGATTTTCCTCTCTTTCCACCAACTAATAATATTCAGGCGATCGAGCAAGTTTAAATTGCCAGCTAAAGTATAAATAAAACCTGCATACCACTGTTCGATAGTAATATTTTGATTGCCGATCGCTGAAAGATCGATTGCAGTACATTGAATTCCTTCTTGTTGCAAGCGATTAATAGTTTGTACTTGCAAGCTAGATTTACCCATTTGTCTGGCGTTAAGAATGTAACAAAATTCACCTAACTTTAAGGCTTTATAAAGGTATCGATCGGCTTGTCTGACTACATAGGTAGGAGATTCAACAGGCAAACTTCCTCCTACTTGATAGTTTAAATTAGAGAAATCTTCTGCACTTTTAAGCAGATTATTTTCGATCACTAATTCTGCTTGAGTTGCTTTGAGTATTTCTAAGGTTTGGGATAATTCTTTAGTTCGCTCTTTTACTTTTTCTTCTAAGGTTTCGTAGAGTTTGGCATTTTCTAAAGAAATAGCCGCTTGAGATGCAATTACTTTTAATAATTCTAAACGATCGCGAGTAAAAGCACCTATAGTTAAATTGTTTTCTAAATAGAGCAAACCAATAAACTTACCTTGATACATAATTGGCGCGCACAAGATCGATTTTGGCTTATATTTTAAAATATAGCGATCGCGATTAAATTTTTTCGACTTGCTAGCATTTTCTAAAACTAAATTCTCTTTAGTTCTAGTAATATAGTTAATAATCGATAGTGGTAATTCAGTATCGTTATCGATTAATTGAGGTAGATTTATTCCCAACTGCTTGCGATCGAAACATTCCGCACTTTCTATATATAAATTACCTTGTTTTTCTAGAATAATAAAGCCTTCAGAAGCCCCAGCACTTTCAATTGTAACTTTCATTAAAGTAGAAATTAACTGTTGTAATTGAACTTCTTTAGCAATTGCTTGAGAACTTTTCAGAACAGCTTCTAAATCCAAAATAACTGAACTATCGGAACTATTAGAGGTAACGGTGCGAGTAGAAATTGAGTCGGCGATCGATCTTTTTTCCAATCCTTCTAAGTTACTAATAGATGTTAATAAATTGGGATAAGATTCTCTGAGATCGTTTACTTTTGCTGTTGCACCCCAACGATTATAGGCATAATAAGCATCGAGCATATAAATGCTAGCTATTTTTTCCTTATCCCATTGTAAATAGAATTTAGCGGCTAATTCTAAAGCTAAAGCTTCCTCATTAAGATATTTATTTTCTCGAGCTAAAGCAATCGCGCGATCGTACGATTCGATCGCTTCACTTTTATTTCCTTTAACTCTATTTAATTCTGCTGCTACT
>JAAUYH010180154.1_pt1 | contig 19274 bp, 15 predicted proteins | sample 7278061 | NCBI WGS metagenome assembly JAAUYH01 (sample SAMN14350203, study PRJNA611818) | marine sediment metagenome | isolation source: surface marine sediment (0.6m) | place: French Polynesia: Moorea | collected 2018-08 | reverse complement strand
GCTGTTGCTTGAGCTCGGACACTTCTTTGTCTTGCAGGAACAACCCCTTCTCCAGTTTAGACTGCTTAGTCAACATCATGTGTAGCAGCCTTTTCACTTTTTTGCAGGAGTCTTGGCCCTTCCATAGTTCTCCCAACAGGGGGCTTGTGGTGTTGCCTCCGGATCCCTTCGCTTTCGTTTGATAGGCGTAGTACGGCCCAGTGTTTGGGACGTAAGGGTGTCCAGCCCATTATTCCCTGTGTTTTCCAGTGGCTTCGCTAGATCTGGGGTTGAATCCGACGGAATTCTATTGGTCGGCTTGGACACGATGGCTCGCAACCCAAGCATTCTCAACGTATCTTCTTGGAGCGTCGTAAGCATTCACCAGATTGTTTTGCTTCATCTTGTGCCGGGAGGTCTTCATGCACCAGCGTTGCTTACGCACTAGTGACACAAGACTCATGGAAGCATCTGGTAGGGCGCAATCGTTTCCTTCGCTCGTTCTACACTCCACACATGGTAGCAGAGCCAGTATTCCTGTTTTTGAGAGCTTTTTGCAACCCGGCCAAGCAAACATTAGATCAAGGGGTCCACTTTTCTCGCTCAAACTTACTTTTCTTCTTGATTGTGGCCGCCTTCACCAAAATCGATTGGGTTTCTTTCCAGTAGGCCCCGCCGTTCCCGCAAGCGTTGCTACCTGAGGTCCGATCTGCTTGGATCCTAACTCGGGTAGTTGTATCAGGCTGTAAGGTGCTGGAAAGTTCGCAATAATCCGCCGGAAGAACCGCGGTTCCCCGGAGAAGCGTTAAAATCAGTGGAAATTCGTGGTTCTTTGCTGAAACCTTCGATTTTGGCCCAGAATTGGGAGTGACCACAATTTCCTATTTGTAGTGCTCTACAAGGTTAACTGTGAATCCCTTTGTAGTCATCCGGAATGTTATTTGACTTCACGCAGTAAGCATCCGGGTTCTCATTGTCTGCAACCACTTGCTCTCGGGTGAGTAGTAGTAACTTCACGCGATGCATAAAAATTGGTACATCTGGAGAATTACCGCACGGGTATGGTCCCTTGACCAATACCAACTTACCATTTTCTATGGCCACATCTACTTTATATCTCAGTCTTGACGATTGAAATTTATGACTGGACCAAATTGACGAAAAAGGCCATGGCTCATTGATTTTCAGATCTATTCTATCAACACTTACAAAGCAATTTAAAAAGGCGCTGTGTCCAACCGTTCACTCCATTTAATCTATCCCGAGTTATGTAAATTAAATGAAAAATAAAACCAATTCGCAATCGCGCCAATCCTCCCATTATTGCCCATATTTAATAGCGTTGCGTCTTTTCATCTACGCCAGATAAAGAGCTCAAAACTGTTTCATTGACATAACATTTAAGAAATAGGCATGCCCAAAGTAAATGCTTTGGCATGCACCGAACAGAAAGTTTGTCAGTAAGTAAATTCCAAATGTGAGAACAAAGCTGTGGCGACACTCCGAATAAAGCGTGAAATCTTCGGATGACAGTCTCCTCGCTTCGACCAAGTGGTCGACGGTAAATTTTGTGCAGCTAGAAACACTACAAATGACTTTGTTTATTTCGTGACGTTACTGTAGAAATTACGTAATTAATGTTAAAAAATGTGTCCTGATTCTTAAGCAAAGTATTGATGTTTATAATTGTAATCAATACGTAATCTAGTTACATATCTGTTAGATTAGTGCACACTTCCACATTTTTCAGTTGCAATGTTGATGGATCACAAACTGACAATACTGCCTAGAGTTTGACTGTTGCAATGAGCTGCTCCACTTTTGAAACAGTTATAACTACTGCAGTTTTAACGTAAACTATACTATAAATTAATATATATTGCAGCAATACCTGTAGTTAATCAGAAGTAATTTATCTGATATCAGCAATGCAAAATCAAAATTTGCTACAAAATATGAGAATTTGAGAGATTGCAACGGTATGATCGCAGGAGTACAGCCGTGAAACATTCGTACACTAAACGGAATGTCAAGCTCACTGAATGAGTTAACCGCTCAATAGATTAAATAAATTACTTGCGATTTGTGTTAGTGGAGATTCAGAGTGCAAATTAATAAACTGTTGCATGCAACGGTTGTTTTGTGAAGTCAATACTGCACGTTTTGCATTGTCATGAAATTTATTTTTAGAATAAATCAAACGTTTGTATTATGGAAATATATTATCTACGTTACAGATCCATGAGTTACAGGTTTTCTCCATATATTGCGTGTGTCACTCAGAAGATTTGGCAACGCATGCAATGACTTCTCCAAAAAATTGAATGCTTCATTTGTGCAATCTCCAGAGTACTAGGTTCAAGAGAGTAAGTACGATGGCTTAATGCCTTCTAACATACAGCAGGATCCAAAGTGATCTACTTTAGTTGGACGCATCCCGGCTCCAACATTCCGATCAAGACTTGGGCGTATCCGAAAGGTGTACGAATCTAATCGGTCAAAAAGTACATCTGTTATTCTTTAATTTTTCTTATCAAATTCTAATTATTTTCAGAGTAGGAGAAGAAAAGTAAAGTTTTGAAAACGGTGAAACCGATTTGCACATAAGCATCTGTTGATACAGGGAGCAAACAAGGTGACGGCAAAGAAGAAGTTTGGAATGGCAACGCAAACTCAATTGGTATCCAAGATGACTTGAACTGCAACGATTTATTGACCCCAAAGCCTAGCCCAACCGATCATCACTCTTTCCAGCCGATACATTCTATTGGCTACTGGAATGATCCAGGCTACAACGACAATCCATGTGCATCTGTCGCTATTTTGACGTTTAGCGGTATCGACAAGTTATCAGATTTTTCTATCAATATTGTTGGTGGACGTTTGTTGGATACAAAGTGGTTTGGCCAGCGAGCCTAACCATAAGTGGCCAGTTACACGCCGTCTGGATCAAAGGAAAAGTCGATCGAAAGAAATTAGCGAACTACCATGGTATGGTGAAATGTTTTGATTCAATGTTGTCTCCTATGAGACGACATGATCACCGCGTTGAAACCTCAGCTACAATTCCCATAGACATGAAAGTGGAGACCAGACCCAAAATCCATCTCCTCTCATTTCCTAATAGTAGAGCACGCGTAATCTACGTCATTTTACGCGGTCCGGCACGCAAAACTACAAATTTAGATGAGCAAGAACTAGTATGGAAACAATAAAGTATAGTCTGATTGAATTTCATTGAAAAACGATTTTCTCGCACCTCCCTGCGCTCAGACGCAACCACGGGCGATACGATCCACATACAAAAGACGACTGAACATTCGATAATGTAGCAGTCAAAAAAAGACGCTGCTGATTTTAGGGGAAACAATCGTCCTGCTGCCCTATCGGCATAGTATCCAAATGGAATAGCTAGATGTAGATTTTTCATTAGAATAAACAAACTTAAGCCGTTCGATATTCAGCAATCATGAGAACTTTGTGTTCTTTACGATGGCGTCGGATTGTCTACGTTCAGTTTTATATTATACTTCGCGAAGCTTAAGAGCTGCTGCTGTTCAATGTGAAGACCAATCTGGCTCGAATTCTTAATTCATTGCTTGCTCAACGAACAGAACGATATGAAGTTATTTGGAGATTCCATCCGAATGTTGGAATCGAAACAATGCAAAAGATAAAAGGCTCAGTTCGAGATAATCTCGAAGTCCCAGACACGAACAATTGTCCTAGCTTACTTGAGTGCAAATGCCTCGTACCATTTCTCAACCTCTTGGACGTGGCCAAAAATGTGAAACAAAACTTAAGAAAGCACAGTAACAAAACGTATCTAGGTGTACCTTTTCATTTCTACACACATTAATGCTAGTTAAGCCAGCTTACTTCAAGGGTTTTGAAGAGCCCTTGATAAATTTCTACTCTTTTCTAATCTCAAATCGTTCTCTAAATCGAACGCTTTCATCCATTAATTTTAATGAGTTTCTGGTTTTTCATGCAATGCAATGAAGCTGGACTCTCGCAATTGTCTCCAGGATTCTGCTCAGTTTCGATTGCTCTTCAATACGTTTCTCGGCTAGCGGTTTCATGCTTTGCTGTCTCTATTTCTCTATGATGTATCGGACACCTCAGAACATAAGATTGATGTTGGCAATCTGCGAGACATTACAAGGAACCTATATTGTCTCGTATTTTCCGGTGAAAACGGGTAGCAGTGGCAGAGTAAAATGTCCATTGGTTCAAAACAAAGTTATTGGTTCCGCCAATGGTGACTTGGACTGAGGGTCCATCTCATTCTTGTTCATTGGATGCAGTGCGAGAATAAAAAAAAGCATATTAAGCATTTCCGCAGCACTTCAAAGCTCTTTAACGCCCTTAATATACTGATGATTTTCATAAGTCTGCATCATTGGCAATCTCTACTACGACTGTCTCTCAGTTGCCTGACACCGGGGCCGGCTCTTCGAATCAATAAAGTCATCCGCATCCGATTCAAGGAGAAGACAATCCTCCTGACCTTTTGAATATACTATCTAATCTTATCCGTCTCTTTTGCTGTTCATGTGTTATTATGCGTACTAGGCGCGACGAAACCAGAAGCAGCGTTCATGTTGCTTCGACAATCAGAATTCCAATTACATTCAGTTACCATTTGCTGAATACCACACTCTCACACTGCCCGGTTCTAAATCACTGAGACGAGTAAGCCTTCTGTACACTGAAATTGCTCCACAATAATTTTGCAGGAGCCGTTGCCCTTTACGTAAGGGAGAAAGGTGATAAAATTCCGACGCGATGTATTAAAACTATGAGATATCTGTCAGTTTTCTGTTATGACTCGAATTGCTCCAGATTTATCCTCTTCTCATCCAGAGATCTGACACCAGCAGTTTTTTGCAACTGGAAAAAGGTCTGGAATGGCATAAAGTTCCGAAGCTGTTATGTAGTGGGATTAGAAATAACTCCTATTCTATGTTAATGTGCGAGCGTCACCCTCTCCATTTCTTGATGTGCAGTGCATTCGGACGTAGTACTACATTGTTCGCAGTACGCGCTATACTGTATATACCACTGCACAAAGCAAAAACCATTGAATGGGTATCGTTAAAGCAGCAGAACATTTCTTAGTAAGGTATCCAAATAGGACTTATTGGCTGCTGAACTTTACTGTTGGTTCACTATAGACACATCTTTTCGATATCGAATACGCATATGGTAAGTTCGTGCAGAGAAAATTTCTTTGGGCGACTTGGATTGCCGATTAGTGCGACTTGCCGTCTCCTTGAATAATTTGAGAGATGGGACTTCGAGATATCGTAGGTCCGATGATTTTTGAGGTGACTTCTCTTTGTTCGATTTTCGATGCAGTGTGACTTCACTTGACTTATGAGCGTCGCTTTGCGAGCTTGGCATGATCAAGAGTAAAGGCAAACCGTCACCGGTTTGAATCGATGCCGCGGTATGGTGTTCGTCCGTAAGTGGAAGGCTAGCGCCGGACATTTAAAGGAGGAACCAGGTTAGAATTCTCAGAACGATGTTCGTGCAACATAGTACTGCAGCAGGGATTGAAGAAATCGTCACAGTATCTTGGGGCCGGGTCTCGGATTTGAGAAACATGATCATAACTCATATATATTTTTGCTTGTAGATAACCGAAACACAAAGCAATAAAAAAGGTATCTACCTGTTGCAGACATAGAATGGGGATCTGAAACCGAAGAAATTCGTTCAAGTAGATTCCACGTTTAGGAAACTCATCAAAATCAAACATGCGGAGCTTGACGATTTTCGTTATGCTCGATACTTGTAACAAACAAGCATGAACCGTAAGCCAAAAACAAATCCCCTACGAATCACCCTTTGAAGAGCACGCCCAAATAAGCACATGCACACACGCACGTAAATCGTCAAACCTTTGAGTTCATTGTTTCCACCTATTTCAGCAGAAATGCCAAAGCTGCCGAGGACCCCCGCGCTCCAGAAAATATGGCCAATAGACATATGTTCTGGCCCTGTACTAATTATGCCTGCGTAGATTCATTTCACTACTGTACTCGGCAGCAAGGCATGATTGCGAGATAAAGAGTAGTTTGAACATATTTCTTGCCATCGAACCATTTCAACAGCTGGCTGGTGAGCGAGTTAGACAGTTGCGGCAATTTCCTTTTTCGTACGAATCGCTCAAGAATAATTCGAACATCCATGCGGGTTTACAAGGTGCGTGAGATCTTCTTCTAGTATTCGCTCACGGTTGCTGTGGAAGCGAGATTGTTGCCTGCAATCGAACTGTGCACCTTGTTGCCCCCCTGAACGCTAAGCAGAGTTAGAGCATCAAGAACGTACTTCCGGAGCATTAGCTTAACCAATTGCAGCGGTGCAAATGGCATAAGCGTATTAATGGGTTTGACGAGATATTCGATGAGCTGTAAACAAAGTGTACCGTAAGGTACGTGTTTGATTTTACTCTGACTCACTGAAGCTGGGAAGCGGGATTGTTTCTTATCATTGTCAATTCATTCCTACAGTATGTACTACAATATGAAACGCAGGACATCATGACCTTCAGTGGATATTTGAATCGAAGACGAGCATAACAACAAAACTCACAAATTCAATTTATCGTCAAACTCTCTACTTGTTTATACTTCTGTCGAAGCACAGGGGGTACTGTTGTCGAACAACACGTCATGCTTGTCTAAAATAAGAATTGTAATGAATATTGTCAAGTTCATGGCAAATCTCGAAATTGAAACAGTCCAAGAGACAGACAACTGAGTTAGAGATAGGACTCAAGTGATGGACGCAAACAATTGTCTTAGTCTACTCAAATGCAAATGCTTGATTTTATTTCGGACTATTCGGACATCCAACCAGACTTCTGATAAGAACTTAAATTGCTGACTCATCGAGGTGCAGTCCAAAGCATTATCGAACCGATTCTTTCGCGTGAAAGAATAGTTTATTGAACCGCTTATCTAAACCAACGATAAATAAGAGTGCGAATGATTCTCTGATGTTTGAGGCTTGACAGCAGTCAGCATATTTCGTTTCAGCATAAGTATCCGAAATCCATACCAAAGGTGAACACCCCGCCTTGTTGCCAATACATTGTGCTCAACAGACGAATAGAAAATCCTTCGAATCGGGATCAGCCCGCAGCAATTTCATCTAATTTACAAGTGAACGTGTACACGGCAGATATTTCGCCGGCTTCTTGTAACGAACAATGATAAAGGAAAAGTCGCAAACTTTTGTTCTTGTCAAGCTGTTTCGTCGAGCAGCAGCGATGCAGAACTACTATAAATTAAAATTAGGCGAATCTTTTTTTCCAACGCAAACATTCAGCAACAAAGGATCCCATTTGCGTGCTGTAGATATTAGGGGGTAACGGCCTGTAGTCGATCATCAAGTCCGACAATTGTCGTATTTCATACGAGCCGTGTAAGCATTACATGACTGCTCTGCTGCTTATTCTAACGTCGAAAATGGCTAACAGTCCGAGACGAACACATTTCCATTATTCGCTTGTGACTCCCGGAGAATCCAAGTTCATGTTTTTGATCCACTCCATGCGCCGCGTGTATAACGAACTGTTCCCCTCGCTGTCCTGGCGAACGCTGCTCGGAACAAAGGAAGCAGGTTTGTTAGTGCCCCTCGCGGCAATGCAAAATCTGCGATACCGTACTTGACGGGTTTCAACGGCAATTTGTTATCGAAGAAAGGTGTACTGTAAACCACCTGTTTGAATATCTACTGAACTGTTGCGAATAATCCCGTTTCTCTCGCTTTTTTTGACTCTTTCATTGCAGATGGGAAGCGGAAATGATTCCTATCATTGCTAATTTGTTACCACATTTATTACTTGTTGTAATTAAGTAACTATACTACAGACGTACATATGTGTAAATTAAAGTTGAGCTATACAAAAATCGTAGGAATGCAGTGTATCGACAATGAAAATCGGATAGGGTTTGGTGTTCTCGGCTGTGTCTCCCCGTTGCAGCAGCAATGATTTTTATTGTATGTAAGTATCGCATTTCACTAGGTTTTCTATTTCTATTTGTAGCTGAAAGCAGGAATAGAAGTTCTGTATTCACAGCAGCACCAATGCATCTCATCTGTATATATTGGCGGCAGCAGCAGTAAAATATTTTAGGTAACGCAGGAACTCAACAGCAGATGCAAATTCGTAATTGCAAGTCAATCTCGGGGACCGTCAAACTGCTCATTTGCTCACAGTTCTGCTTGACGATACATTCAAGCCCGAGCACGTAATCTATATTATCTTCTTCGGCAAACAGTGTATGTAGAATTGTCTCTTTACTGTACAGCACATCACGGACTAACATTATTTCTCAAAATTCTGACCAGCGATATGCAGTGAGTCATTGATAAACCAGGAAAAAAATTGCACATTAATTCAATTCAATGTAACAACATACTAGCTGCTTAACATCTCAGTGCTGCCCGAATCTATCTTGTTCAGCTGTAAAATTTGGATTTCGAAAAGATAATGACATTCCAAACCTAAATAGTTTCATCAAAATGAAGTACTAAGAATCAGGGCATCTCAAAAAGTACTGTAGAGTCTCCCGACTAGACCAAATACGTCAAAATTCTCATTCTGCACAAGACATTCCGAGTATGACCGAAGTTCGGGTCATGTCGCATATAGAACTAAAAATAAATAATTTTCCAGTATCTAAAGTATCAAGTAGTGGGAATGTTAAAAGGCAGATTATCATGGAATCAAGAAAAACGAGGTAGCTTTAGAAATTTAATCTAATCGTTCTGAAAGTTCTGAAGCACCCGAGACTTGTTTCTCATTATAACGAAGCGCAACGATCATGTGGAAATGTTTTTCAAAACGTATTTCAAAGGAGCTAAGGGCAAAAAATCCATAAAAACAGTGCACATCATGGGAAACAACTTGCTTCAGAAGCGAGAGCGCATGAGTTTTGGTGCCCTTAGGATTCGTTTACAACAAGTAACTGCCTAACATTAGGATTTTCTTATATCTCAAACAAAGATATCGATTAATGAAAATACATGGGCTATCTTTAATACTGCACAGCCGCACATTTTACCTATCGTTTTTCATATCAGGTAAGTTGGTAAAAGTCTAGTTAATGCAAAGATCACTTACGGATTATAGTGCAGATTGAATTGCAGAGGACGAAAAATAGATAGAATCGAATACTAATTGGCTTGTTATCATCTGTAGTATGACTTGGTTTGTATTTTCCGCGAGATTTTTGCTCCTTTTAAATTTTTTTCGCTTCGTGTCATAGTAGATTAGATTTTCAATTTATTGAGCATGCTAGACTTGACGGAGGTTTAATTTAGTCTGACGACGCTGCCACAAAACAATTGCTTAGCTTGACCTACCTGGCACAGACTCAGCTAGGGAATAGAAATTTAGCGTGGTGTTGAAGTGCTGCGCGCAAGCTCTACCCATTCTTCATTACTCCGCAGATGTGAGTTCTGCTATTTTACCGTACTGAATCGAGATATGGACCAGTATGACCCTTGTCTACAGCTTTCTTTTCACTGTTAGAGCTTGAATGAGTGCACACATTCTGGCTTTCCTCGTTGGTCTAATCAACCTCATAGTAAGCTTCGACACATTCGCAAGGAGTCCCGTCCTACCGATCTAAGAGTTTACAGTCCTGCTGACCACGAAAGTGGTCACGCTCCATAATCAATGTAAATGAATAAAAATGTCTATCGTATTATGAATAATCCCATGAATTCACATGACATTTCGATGTACCTTATTTTTAAAATGTTAGAAGGATATGTTGACCCATTCTTGTTCTCTACTCAATTGTATTTGAAGAATAGTAATGAGAAAAAAAACCCTTCCAAACGAGTTAGTGAGCAGTATATTTCTATGACACAGTAGTTCGAGCCATTGATGCTGTATGTTTTTCAAAACGTTGTCGTACGAGCATCATAAGCAAGTTATTTTTGTCTAGTTTCATTTCGGTATGTAGCGTAGTGAGTTCCACTGTCTTTCAAGTGAGTCTGAGCCTTCAAAATGAAATTAGGAATTACTGAATCTAACTAGCGCTGAATATTTCATTTTTACAATTCCACAAGACTTCATCTAGCGCTCGGAATTCAAGTTGACGAATGTTGTAATTTTCTGCGCTGTGCAACATTCATGGCAACTACTTGCGATCATATATTTATTGCCTACGATCAAAAACCACATTCTTCTGCAACTTCTTGCAGCTGACTTCTTTAGAGACATTAGCTTTATCGGAGATTAGGAGCCCATTCTTTTTTAAAAAATCGTGCTCTATTAATGTGATGGCAGAAAATCCAGCATCTAAAGGATACCTAGCGCTAGAGCTCGGCTATTACGGCTAAACATCAGATATTTGAACAGAAAAACCTCATAAGCGAAGAGACTTTTGCGAGATCTGTCTACTACACCTTGAACAATGCACACATGCAAGCGCCAACCCTATAGGTACAGATGTATTGGACGTTGAAAGCCGGTATGCTATCAAGTAATACTTCGGATAAGAACTGATTCCTAACAAGAGCAAACCAGCTAAGGTTCAACCCGCCACAGTCAATAGCCATATATCAGGATTTTCATGAAAATGAAACTATATGCAGAGGTATTCAGTAAGTCTCCACGGGTACTGCTGTTTTGAACTATGCCCAATGGAGAAACATAGATCTGTGTTAGAACTAAGATCGAAGCAAACAGATGAATACAAGTGACTGAGACCATTAGGAGTAAAGATATATTGTGAATCTTTCTAAACAGGATGGGCTTAGATTTTGGCTCGGAGCTTCGGGACAGTTTTTGCGACGCCCCTCCGGCACCGCCATTGGGATATGTTCCGCTAATCAGTGAAGCTTGGTAGTTTTACACTTTCGACGAAGTGATTATTTTAAATTCCGTGGCTCATACAGCTGATGATTTGCAGCTTTGCTGCCCTTTTGCTGTATTCCTATCCTTGACCTTTTTATATAGCTCATTCCACGCAGAGCTTATGGCAAAAGAAGCGTTTCTTCCACAAATCTTCGGCCATTAGCGATTCTGATCTGTAAAAGTGAAAGCGCTTTTTACAAAGATTTTTTCGTTTTTCATTCACGTACCTAGTACATGATCAGCCTTTTGGTAACCTACGCATTTTTCTAATATGAGCTACTCTGATGGTGACTGTGGCGAGTTGGTGTCTGGTGTTGATGTTGATCTTTTTAGCCTGAGACTTCTTTTATGTTTCGAGATTTCACTCAAGAATATCATTTTCGTTGAATAGTACAAGTCTTTCGAAAATTTCAACTCGACTTGCGTTTCATTAGTAGAAATTTGCAATTATTGGTGTATTTTATTGTCTCTTAGATAAAGTAATACAAGAACTAAATCAGAAATGAAATAATTACTGGCTTTATCCAAAAATTTCAAATTTTGAGCTTAAAATTAATTCCCTCTTACCTAATTTTCTCGTTATATTTAATTTTTTCACACATGGAAATAAAGCCAGTTGAAATTCTAAAGTTTTTTAGAAAACATAAACGGTGCAATTTCCCAGAATCAAAGATTTCAGTGCCATGAGTGCTCTTCGCTACTCCTGTTTGTAAAACTTCTGCACTGAGTTGTTAGATTCTATCCGGACTATGGCATCGTAAAATGTGTTTTTTCGAAATAATATAATTCTTAATGATTTTTATCTGGTATCACAGTTCGTATGATTAGTTAGCAGTAGCATCATTTACTTTACTGAATATGCTATTAAAAATTGATTTAATTGGAAAAATTTACAACGTGATACTACTATTAGCCTTTTGGAACATCAGACCTTAGCGCGATCAAGTGCTTGGAGGGAAAGTTTGTTGTAAAAATCCATTTAACAATCATTTTTCTTGAATAAATCATTTCACTGAGATATTATCTCAATTTGTCTTTGACAAATTTGTAAACGAGAAACGTTCAATACTTTTCCAGAGTCTGCATTCAGAAAAAGTAATGATTCATCTTTAAGAGTAGTGCTTTAGATTGTCACACCTAGTAAGTAGTACATAAGTCACAAGTTGCTCAATGACACTTCTGCGCTACCGAATTTGCATTCATTTGCGCCAATGATTCTATAATATACGAGCTGTGCGTACATCTTGTACTTGTAGCTGATATTCTGCAGTATCTCAATATCTACCCAAACTTAAGATCCACAAAATATAATTTTGAAGTACACAAAAGATGTCTAACAGATATGTATATTTTTAACATATACATTCTGTATATTATGAATCGATTTAACTATATTACCAATTATACCTTTATGCAAATGAAAATCCAAGTAGCTCATTAAATATCAAGCTCAAAATTTTTATCTGCTTGTAAGCATGCTTATGCATTCTCGGTGTAAATAAATCTTGTCGGTCACAAACATAAACTAGAAGAAGAGTCTGAAAGAAAGAAGAAAATTAGCCTGAAATTTTTCCTCGGGCAGTAAGATAAATGTTATAGCTACTATATGTGTGAAATTGAATAAATATTTGTTTCTCAAATATCCGAATCTTGAACGGCAACCGACTTTAATATTTTCGCCTGGATTGATGTGTATCAGACACAGTAGCAGTAGCACAAAATCTATAAACCAAACTTATTACAAGAAGATATTGACCTCTGCTCGGTACGAATTCGATCTATTGCATTTAATGAGCAGCGCTGTCATTTTTTGTGCGTAAGATTATTTGAGTTACTTCGGGGTTTCCCTTGAAACGAAAATTTTCGCAGTATTTTAGAATCTTGCAGCTGTTCTCAGAAATTCGAATAACTTCATTTGGTGCACCTCACAGATCCAGTGATCTATCGCGCATTGGACAGGACCGTCGTTGTACGAAACAATCAACAGTAAATACATTTGGGTTTTGACGAACACCTTATTGCCAATCTCACTCATCATTACAAACCATAGATTTTAGGGTATATTTCTAATGAGCATTTAGGACTCACTGGTTGTAGCGTCTGCGAGAGGAAATCACGATCGAACTAGCAAGCAGTACCCGCCTGCGCACGCGATATAATGCAGCGGTCGAGTAGAATTCTTCTATCAGTTTAGAGTTATTTCTAGCAAATTGACAAATATTGTGAACGTTTTCTGCCACATACAATACGAGATAAGTGCATTGCTGCGCTCTGACGCAACAATAGGCGGTATGATCCACATACAAAGCTCGTGTTTACTACTACTGAGCGTCACTAATTTCGACGTCTGAACATTCGATATGCGGCGGGCAGAAAAACAATAAAACAGCTCATTTCTCATCTTAGGAAAACAATGTCCTGCTGCCGACCGACACACAGTTTAGGGCTGCAAAACTATCTAAATTGAGTGTTTAATTAAGGTTATTTCATACGAATAGACAACGTAAAGCTGTTCGACATTGAGCAATCATGAACACTTTGTGGTTTATACAGTTGCGTCGGATCGGCTACATTCAGTTCTATATTCTACTTTGCGAAACTCAAGAGCAGCTGCTGTTCAAAGTGAAGTCCACCCTAGCTCGAATATGAATTTCACAGCTTCTTGCTCAGCAACCCGAAGGGTATACAGTAATCTGGAGATGCCACTATGAATACTAGCATCGAAACAATCCAGAAAACAGAAATTTCGACTCGGGATACACCCAAGTCCTGGAGACGAACAATTGTCCTAGCCTACTTGAGGGCAAATGTCTCATTCGATTTTCCATCTTTTTGGACACGGCCCCATTAAATCTGACAAAAACAATATCATGAAAATTACTCATTTCCTCACAGAGTAACGATAGTTAGTAAAGCTTGTTTCGAGGGTTTTAAAGAGCTCATGAAATATTTCTACTCTCTTCTAATCTCAAATCAATACCTGAATCGAACGTTTACAACCACTAATTTTATCGAGTGTCCGATTTTTCATGCAATGCAATACAGCTGGAATATCCCAATTGTCCACATCATTCATAATTGGTCTCGATTCCTCTACAATGTATATCTCGGCTAATGATTTCATGCCGCACTGTTTTTTTCTCTTTGACCTATCGGTCACCTCACTCCGTGAGATCGTCGTTGACAAGTTGCTTCGCATGAACCGTGGGCCTATCAGATTCTTGCTCATGACAAGCAATGCGAAAATAACACAAATATTCGTGTGTACATCCGACGTAACGGCAGGGTTTTTGCAACACCGCAAAGCTCGTTAACGTGCTCAAGATTCTGATAATTTTCATACCTCCGCGCCACGGACAATCGCTACACCGTCTGGCACACAAACTTTTGACACCAGAGCCGGCCCGTCGAACCAACTGAGAAATCCACATTCGATTCAAAGCGAAGATAATTTTCCTGAACTTTTGAACATTCTCAACCCCAAACTGTGACTTACTTCGTTCTTTCTTTCTGTTCGCAAGCATTGCTTTTATTATCCTCATCTTTTATGTCTCGCTTATGCTTCATGACTTATCAGGTACGCTAAGTACATCGAAACTCTAACCAGAGTTCTTGTTTCTCCAACGATCAGATTCTCAATTCCCAAAGGTTGTCAATTACAATATGATCTTATTTACTATTCCCGAAGAACCACACTTTCACACTGCCCGTTTCAAAATCATCATGATAAGTGAGCTTGTTGTATGTTATAAGTGCCCCACAACAGTTTCGCACGAGCCGTTGCCGCTAATGCTTGGGGAAAAAGTAATAACATTCCGACACGCTGGATTAATACGGCTGCTTATCTGTCATTTTCCGTTACGCCTCGAATGGTTCCAGATTGTACCTCATACCACCCATAAATCTGACATCAGCCTTTTTTGCAGCTGCAAAAAGTCTGGAATGACATGACCGAAGCAGTACAGTACAGCACTGCGTATGGTTAGAGCCTTTTCATACTGTGATATAGTATCACACGGCTATCACAGCTGAATGCTGCACCACAGCCAATCGAATAAACCAGTTGGTGCAGCGAGAGGTTCAAATAATCGCGGAAGGGATCGTGAAGTTATGAGCCTTAGTGCTCAATTTGAAGCCTTTCACAGCAGCCCGCACTCTGAAATTTGTTTCTGACGTTTGGAAACCCCAGAATTAAAGAAAGAATCGTGTTAGTAGTACTGAGTTCCTCAAGCGAACAGCCCCCTCTCCATTCGTTGAGGCGAAGTACTGTAAAAACCGATTCAGTACTACCGTGTTCACAGTAAGCGCTATGGATATCACTGAGCGAGTACCGTACGAACCTTTGACAGAGTATCGTTAAAGCCTGCAATAGCAGAACGTCTCCTAACAAAGAATCTAAATATAACAGGGAAGCTGTTGTACTTTACTGTTGGCTCACCACGGATAGGATGAAGCTTTGAAGCATGAGAAATGTGTCAAAGTAGACTCCACCCTCAGGAAGTTATCGAAGTTTTAGGTGCTGAGCTCGTCGATTTACGTTCTGCTAGCTACTTGCAACTAACAAGCTCAAAAGGAAAGCAAAAAACGACCCTCACGAATCACTCTTCGATGAGCACACTCAAACTCGCACGGGCACGCCAGCACGCCCACACGCCCGCATGTACGCACGGGCATGCATGCACAACGCGAACCGTTAGTTCGTTGAAATCATAGTTTCAGTTTATTTCAGGTGAATGGTCAAAGCTGCCGAGTATCCGAGCCTTCAAAAGAACCACAGCCAGTGAGCGTGTGTTCTGGCACGGACCAATTGACTGCGCTGACTCATTTCACTACTCTACTCGGCAGCAGTGCATGCTTACGAGATAAGAGTAGTTTGGTCCAATTTTTCTCTCACAACCATCACACGACAGCTGGCTGCGTAGCGTTAGGTTGTCGGGACAATTGTCATCTTTCGGTTGAAACATGCAAAAATTACTTCATCGCTGCTCTGTCACCAACTTGAATGTCGAAAAGGGCTAAAGTTCACGAAAGATTCTCTCCTAGTTTTCGTGCACGGCTGCAGTGGAAGCGAGATTTTTCCTGCGATCTAACGGTGCACCTTGCTGCCCCGCGATAGACGGCTCGAGGCGAGTGATCGATTGGGGACGAAACCGAAGCAACGAAGGCAATCGAAGCATTCACATAGCGTTGGTCAAGGCCATATAGGTGGCATAGGACAGAAAAGATGTCGTGAGTGCAGGGACAAAATGGATCCGGTAGTACGGCAGACAGAAGTAGCTGAGTGCCGAGGTGACAATTTAGCCGTTAATGGTTTCCTATTAATTACATGTACTTGCTGACCAGAATAGAAGTAACACTATAGTACCGCATCATTACTATGACCGCTTGCAGCAGTGCAAATGGATATTTCAGAGGCCAATTCGTTAAGCAGTAACCAAAGAATATTGCAAACTACTTGTTTCACTATGGTTCAGAACCCGGCATTTTCGGTCCTGGGATCATACGCAATATTGCAATTTGACAGCCATGAAGTAATACGTAAGTCACTGATTCCGAGAATACCAACATCATTTTTCGTTGCGAATCTATTTCAACTGTGCTTAAATAAGTTAACTGTACTACTTCGAATATCAACCCTGGCCAAAATGAGCGCTAATCTCTCAATCTTGGCGATTCTCAAAACTGTTCTAGAGAATCGGGAATCAGACAATCGACATGCCATATCAAAATTGAATAAACCACTGTTATTGGACTTGCACGAGGGAGAATTCAGTACTTAAAATTGTCTGATCGACACAAGCGAGGAAGACAGGCAGCAATTGCAGCGGTAGCTGACGAACTTCAAATAACAACAGCTGAACCCTTCGAAATATTTGTTGATCGATGGGCACAAAAAAAGTCGAAAACAGAATCTGAAACTGCTGTTGTAGACGCTTTTCTCGCTAAACTTGGTGCTCGATGCCCACTTTCAGATACATAAGCGGAGGCATTGCTACTGTTCCAAAAAGATCCATAAATGATGTTGCGTAGAGTACATAATTTACTTACAGGTGTTAAAACAATAATCAAGCATTGGATATGAAAATGGACCTTTAAATAAAGGCGGATGTTCATGAAATCTCCCACGCTTCAAACATGAAATATTTTTATTTCCCGCTGAAAGGAGGCTTTCCGTATACGCCGTAAGGATTATGTTTGGGACCCAAATTTTTCTTCCCAGCGAAGCTTCGAACGTCGAAATAACCTCATTCTTAAGAATTGTTACCGTTTGAATCTGGAACACTACATGCCTCTAGTAGAATTTCGCATTCTTGCACCCAAAGGCGCTTCAGATAAGAAAAATTTAGTCAGTATGCTATGTTTAAGAATAGCTGAATGTGCTTAATGCCATCAAATAGTTCTGATTAGTAGATTTTGTGAAACAGAGTAGAAGGTGACCTTTATTGTGAATTAAAACAACTGATTTGTTAACACTGAATATTCTGCACACAACAATGTGTTAACTTTTCGTATGTGCTACGAGAAAAGTCACTTAATAAGTATCCTTACGTATGCAGCCAACTCGAGTATTGCGAAGATATTCTGTGCCGTGAAGGAAACGCTGCCTCATTAAAGTCAGCACTCTGCCTTCTACCGAAACATGGCAAGAAACATGAAGTCTAATTTTTTTCGTATGGAGAACAAGGCAAATAAAGGCTTGCAGTTCTTCATTAAACCTGAATCTGTTCTGCGATCTTATTGCCGAAATGAATTGTAGGTCTTGAAAAGTTTTTTTGTGGAAACGGAAGCTAGAAACAGAGTCACTGAAAAATTATTGTCGCAGATTGAATTTCACTTTCCGAACCTTAGGAAGTATCGGTATGTATATTATAAGGTTGTCTTCCGCCAATGATGATGCGAAGACTCTGGAAACTAGTCCCAATATCCTTGATGGGCATATGATTTTCATTCCACATCAAATCCTGAATCCCAGTTTCGGTTTTTAATAACATATACTTGATCGTTTCTTTTATTATTTTGTACTACAAATTTCGATTCACCACCAGATTCTCGACCATTATTTAATGCAAAGCAGCATCGAACTTTTGCATGGCTGGAATGTGGACCGCTATATACACAAACAGAGTATTGTATCGGATGAACTGGTTGTCACTCTCTGCTCGCGCCCGAAGATACTGCCATGCAAGTTGAATGGCTTTCTCGTTAGATGTGGTTATGAACTACAAGTAAAAAATTTATGTTATGCAGCACTCTCTTAAGGGCTCTAAGAAATGTTGTCTTGTCGTGTAACTGCCTTGTCAACCGACTTGAAAAATTTAGGCCGGAGTTTGCCTCGCCATCAAATCCCTAGAAGGCAAGATACCGGAGACGGTTGTCCTGCGACCCCGCCCTAGAAGAGTAGACAACGGTCGACACGGAAAGGTGGGCCGAACGTAATTTGCAAACCCCCAGTCCCGAACCACAGCACATCACTTTCTTCTGACGAGATTTCTCTCTCTACTGCTTCAACCACACGTCTAGTGGTGCTCAACGGAGTTTCAATCCGAATGGTAGGAATTTAGAGTAACCCTCTCGCGATTTTCTCTGATGTGGTTGTTAGTTGTCGATGTAATGCTCTTGTTTGGTCGCCGACGGCGGCAGAACATCGCCTTTACTCTACTGAGCTCAACAGACTTGCTAAATTTTAGCCAATAAGAATTTTTATCTGGATTACATAATCAGTCAAATGACTCAGTCTTGATTTGAAATCCTCGCATCCCAAACCAAATCCTATTCGATCTCTATGAAGCGTGTAAATAAGTCAAGTGACATAGATAGAGCTATAACCAAAGTTGTTACTAGTAGTCTGCAGACATTCTAGAAGGTCAACTATGAAATACATCATCATCATTTGCTTCTCAAAAAATTTTCAATTTTTACTTCAGATCATTCTCAGACAAACAAATTCGGACTCATCAACTAAAGGGACGTCTCGATATTCTTGATCCAAACGATTGAAAATTTCATTGGGCCCATTTCTATACAGCATGAACTGTATATGATCGAAAGACTATTTTCTTCAAGCCAAAAAAGTGCACGTCGAGTAAATGAATGAAAATAAGAATCGCAATATTCACAACCAAAACAGTTGACAAGTTCCTTTTTCAGATTACTTGTTTCTCATCCTCGTGCGAATCAGGACTTGTTCCAAGTCACATTCGGGATATGAAGCAGTAAAAAGTAACGAGTGCTTCGTCTGTAAAGAAGTTTTATATTACTACTGCGAAAACTGACGCAGTGATGCTCGTCAGACCCCATCTATGTTCAACATTGATTAGACCTCTATTGGTGCTAACCTTCGCCTGTAACCAAAGATATCTTGAGATTGGATCGGGAGCCTAGTGATCGTAGATCAATATGTAGAACAACG
>JAAUYH010035660.1_pt1 | contig 19289 bp, 15 predicted proteins | sample 7278061 | NCBI WGS metagenome assembly JAAUYH01 (sample SAMN14350203, study PRJNA611818) | marine sediment metagenome | isolation source: surface marine sediment (0.6m) | place: French Polynesia: Moorea | collected 2018-08 | reverse complement strand
CTACCAGCTATCCGCTTTTCGACTAGCTTCTCACCAAGGTGATGTTATTCCTAAGCAAGTAGTCGAGGGATTCAAACGTCTCATTCGTCGGTAGGAATTGAACCTACATGAATCAAGAGTTATTATATTTTCAAGGTTCAGAAAATATTCTCAGCTTTCCTAAAGTATATAATTACTTGTAGTTGTACTGAAACGGGTCGCACTTAACGTTAACGGGCGCACCGACCGCAAACGGAGCTAAATTCTCTTTAACTTTTTTGGCTATGCTTTCAAGCTCGAACCTACTAATCGCGTCACCCTTCGGGTTCGTTAGTCGCTCATGGGGGAAACCCCCAAGACCACGCTAACTCACCATTACAATTTCCAGGGCGATATTTGTCCCGACGATTAAAGTTGAGGAAGCTAATCCCTGTGATTTTTAATTGCGCTTTACCGCTTAAAGTATTATACAACGCCCAAGGTTCTTAGTATATGAAGATTTCAATTCAAAACTGTCAACCTGAGTTCAATAACCTATCGCGCTTGTTCTCATCCCGTCGCGGGACGCGGGGATCTTCCCACTCGCAAGATAAATAGAGTAATCTTTATTTCTAGAAATAGGTAACTAAGATATACTCCACCTGTAAAAGATGTTCATCGAAACCGAGGAACGAGCGAAAAAGTCGGCAATTGTCTGGCAAATCCATTAACTAGAGCTACAGCGATCGCTAAGATCAAATCAAGACTAATCGTAATTACCTAGATTTAAAAAGTGTTAAACGATTTATTCCCGCTCATAAAAGCCATGATCAAATACCCACTTATAACGCTTATATATCGCTTCCTCTGCCTTTGGGGTTAAATATTCTCTATAGTGACCATGTTTAGTTTTGTTCACTATAGGCAAGGGCGCACCGAAATCAATACCCAATTCCAGCATGGCACTTTTTAAGTCTTCCTGTAAATTTTCAAAACGAAGAACATCTATATTTGGTGGTGTTTTTTGATTAAGTACAAAATACTTATATACCTCTGATTGTTTACGTCCAAAATAAAGGCTTTCCACAGCAAATTTTTCAAAGTCTCCCTCCAGAGCAATTTTCTGTGCCTGCCCCTTATCCCACGGATGTCCTAATCGCAGGTAGAAGTAACGAGAAACCTCCATATCATAAGGGTTACGGATAGCGACTAAAATCTTTTTAAAGCTATCTAAACTCATCCCTAAACTCTCAACCCATTTCTTTGCTTCTTGCAAATTTCCATGGCGATCCCCAATACTAACAATAATATTAGGATCTTCTATATTTCCCTCATGACCTTTGGGAACAGCATAATAGACGGGTCTTGGCAATATTTCTAAAAGTTTAGTGGTAATAGCCATTCCCCCAGTCTTGGGAACATGAATAAATAATACATCTTGGTTAAGAATCATTTTGTTCTGAAGTTCCTAAGTTATTGCGTTATACATTCTATACTTTTATTAAAAGAAATAAAAAAAGGGACGCTCGCCGTCCCTCAAAAATATTTAAAATATGGGCTAAATTTTATAGCTGTGGTATGAACTGCTCTTTTTCAGGCACTTCAGTGTATTCAGCTACAATTTGACGGAATTCTTCCCCATCAATAGTTTCTCTTTCGATTAGCAGATCGACTAGACGATCGATCAATTCACGGTTTTCCTTAATAATCTTTCTGGCTAAATTATGACCGTGTTCGGCAATTTGACGAACTTGGTCATCAATGCGAGAGGCAATTTCTTCTGAGTATTCAGCGCGAGACATCAAACCAGCACCCAGAAATACTTCACCACCTTGTCCTTCTAGAGAAACAGGACCAAGATCGCTCATACCAAAACGAGTAACCATTTGTCTTGCCATGTCACTTACTTGTTGTAAGTCACCGCCAGCACCAGTAGTTACTTCGTCGTAACCAAAGATTTCCTCTTCTGCAGCACGACCTCCCATTGCGCCAGCGATGCGAGCAATTAACTGAGCTCTGGTAATTAGACCTTGTTCTTCATTAGGAGTAAACCAAGTTAAACCTTGCGCTTGTCCACGAGGAATAAGGGTTACTTTTTGGACTGGGTCATGGTCTTTGACTAGAGTACCCACAATAGCATGACCAACTTCGTGATAAGCAATCAAACGCTTACTCTTTCCATCTACTAAAGGAGTACCTTCCATACCAGCAACCACTCGATCGACTGCATCGTCAATTTCAGACATCGTAATTGCTTCTTTTCTTCTTCTGGCAGTTAAAATAGCTGCTTCATTGAGAAGGTTGGCTAAATCTGCACCAGAAAAACCAGGAGTACGACGAGCGATCGCTTCTAGAGAAACTTTTGCTGCTATTTTCTTATTACGAGCGTGAACTTCTAAAATTTCCAGACGACCTTTAACATCTGGATTGTCCACCATTACTTGACGATCAAAACGACCAGGACGCATTAAAGCGGAGTCTAAGACATCGGGACGGTTAGTAGCAGCAATAATAATAATGCCTGTATTGCCTTCAAAACCATCCATTTCGGTGAGTAACTGGTTGAGAGTTTGTTCTCTCTCGTCGTTACCACCACCAATACCTGCACCCCTCTGACGACCCACTGCGTCAATCTCATCAATAAAGATTAGACAGGGAGCATTTTCTTTGGCTTTCTTAAATAAGTCACGAACACGGGAAGCACCAACCCCAACAAACATTTCGACAAATTCTGAACCAGAAATACTGAAGAAAGGTACACCAGCTTCACCCGCAATCGCTTTGGCCAAGAGAGTTTTACCTGTTCCTGGAGGGCCAATTAGTAAAACACCTTTAGGAATACGCGCACCCACGGCAGTAAATTTTTCTGGCTGTTTGAGGAAAGTAACAACTTCTTCTAGTTCTTCTTTCGCTTCATCAATCCCTGCTACATCGTCAAACATAACCCCAGTTTTCGCTTCCATTTGAAAACGAGCGCGGGATTTACCAAAATTCATGGCTTGACCAGGACCACCAGGCATGTTGCTGGAGCGACGGAAGAGGAAAAACAAAGAAGCAATCAGTAAAATAGGAAAGACTAAATTACCGAGTAATCCCCAAAGTGCGCCATCATTGGTAGTAGGGTGATAGTCAAAGCTAACATCTGATTCTCTGAGCTTAGTAATTAAATCGGGAGAATTAGCCGGTAAATCTACCCGTAATTTTTGCATCCGCTCGTCTATTTCAGGATCGATCGCCTGAACTATCGCTGTTCTACCATTCTCATAAAGCTCAACGCTAGTAACTTTGCCAGCATTGAGGTATTCCAAAAAGCGACCATAAGTCATGCGAGTGCTGGCTGTATTACCACCCAAGCTGCCAGTACTAGGGGACAATGTTCCTTGCCAGAGGAAAAAACCCACTATTAGTAGTGGCAAGGTCCATAAAATCACAATTCGCCAAGAAAGTTTATTCATAGGTTTGTAATTGTATAAGAGTATATAATCCTTTTTCTATTTTCTATTTGCTTATTTGCTAGCCAAATCAAGCTGTTTTGTCAAGTATACTTGAGTTTAAGTTACTATTGCTTAATTAAATTTAACGTAATTCTCATCTTTAACGCAAGCAATGCCTTTTGGGTTAGCTAGATTGAGTTAATCCAAGAAAAAAACGCCTACTTTTGATGGAGTAGACGTACTATCTTAAATTTTTATGTTGAGAATTGATAAGGTTTAAACTTAGTAGGTTTCAACGTGCCAACGATGAGCTTTCTTCATATCTTTGCGATACTGAATCCAATCAACACCATGTTTTCCTGCTGCTTGACTCATGGCATCGTCAATACCACCTTCCATACCTTTCAGACCACATATATAAGTATGAGTCTTAGGATCTTGGACTAGTTCCCAAAGCTCATCCGCATATTCGGCGATTCTATGCTGGATATACATCCTTCCGCCTTCAGAATTTTTCTGTTCCCTACTGATAGAATAAGTTAAACGGAAGTTGTCAGGATATTTTTCCTGCATCTGTTCTAATTGTTCTTGGTAAAGAATATTAGGAGTAGTAGGAATACCAAAGAATAGCCAAGCAAATCCTTTAAAGTTATAGTCTGGGTTGAGCTCGCCTTCTAAAAACATCCGCCAGAGATAAGCACGGAAAGGAGCAATACCAGTTCCTGTTGCCATCATAATTATATTGGCATCTTCGTCATCTGGTAACAGCATTTCTTTACCCACAGGACCAGTAATAGCTACATCATCTCCTGGTTTGAGGTTACATAAATAGCTAGAACAAACCCCTTCAACTAATTCTCCAGTTTCTGGATGTTTATACTCTAATTTACGCACGCACAAAGACACAGTTTTATCATCTAGATTGTCTCCATGACGGGTAGAGGCGATCGAATATAGTCTTAATTTATGGGCATTTCCTTTGTCATCAGTACCAGGAGGGATAATACCAATACTTTGCCCTTCTACATAGTGTAAATCTCCTTCAGAAAGATCGAAGGTCATGTGACGACAAGTACCAATTCCACCTTCATCTACTAGATCATAAATATCAACACATTTACCGACATAGGGATTCTTAGGACGATAGATATTAACAGGAACTTTTACTTTCTCTTTCTTAGCTTTCGCTTGAGTCATTGATTTCTTATCTTGTTGTTTTGATTTGTCTTGTTCAGATTGACTATTACCGTTGACTTCTACCACAGTATTGCCATTATTTACAGCAGTAATGCTAACAATACGACCACCCAAACGGCTAATTCTTTGCATTTCTTGATTCATACGGTTGTAGGGTACAGTGATGTAAACGCTACCACTATTACGAATCGAGTAGTTCAAATTACTATTATTACCATTTTGGGATAATCCAACCACTTCATATAAAAACAAACGGTTTTTGTACTCTATATTGTTATTGCCAGCTAATGCTGCGTTTGATCTATACATAATTTCAACCTTTCCTGCTAATTCAAATTTTATGTCAAGATTCCCTGACAAAATCAGCTTACCGATAAATTAAACTCATAAAGAAGAGCAGCAGTACCTAAGAGAATAAAATTGCCTTTAAAGGAAGTTTCTCTAGACTTTATAAAAATGCTGTTCATCGGGACTAATTACGCTGCATTATTTAGACTATCATTGGGAGGTTCTTGTAACTTGAATCTTGAAAGGATTATCAGTGAGAATTGGGCAAAATAAGAAGTCAGGCTAGTCGTCGTTTTCAACATATCTAACTTAAACCTAGAAGATTGTAGCTTTTGAGGCAGTTTTGGTTTTTCTTAAGTAACAATAAAATTTGATGAACTCGATTTAACTCTCCCCTTTGAAATCCTATCTTGTAGAGGTGGTCAGCATCTGATAAGATTTGTCAATGTTAGTAGTTAGTATTAAATACTTAAATACCAGTTTAAGATTAAGTTTTAATAATCAGTACTTTTCTTAAAGTCAAGTAGTCTTTATTAGTCTGAAAAACGTAATCGTACTTGAGTAATAAAGAAATTGCTATTAAGACTTTACTTAAACTCGTTTAATACTTACATGGGTTAAATAAAGTTTTGTAAAAGAGGGCAACTATGACCACTGATATAAATCGCGTGGTACTAATCGGAGTAGCAGGAGACTCCGGATGTGGTAAGTCAACATTTTTGCGTCGTTTGACCGATTTATTTGGGGCAGAATTTATGACAGTCATTTGTTTAGATGACTATCATAGTCTCGATCGCAAAGGGAGAAAAAAAGCCGGAGTTACCGCTCTGAATCCCAAAGCAAACAATTTTGACCTGATGTACGAGCAAATTAAAGCTCTTAAAGAAGGTAAAGCGATAGATAAGCCGATTTATAATCATGAAACTGGCGAAATCGATCCCCCAGAAAGAATCGAACCAAACAGAGTCATTGTAATTGAGGGTCTTCATCCGATATATGATGAAAGAGTACGCTCTCTATTAGATTTCAGCGTTTACTTAGATATTAGCGATGAAGTCAAAATCCAATGGAAGATTCAACGGGATATGGCAGAAAGGGGTCATACCTATGAGGATGTATTAGCTTCCATCAATGCTAGAAAACCCGACTTTAGTGCTTACATCGAGCCTCAAAGAGGATTTGCTGATGTCGTTATTCAAGTACTACCTACTCAATTAGTTGATGATAAGGAAAGTAGTCTTCTGCGAGTTCGTTTAATTCAAAAAGAAGGAGTAAAAGACTTCGATCCTGTCTATCTATTTGATGAAGGTTCGACTATTGATTGGAGACCTTGCGGTCGTAAGCTAACTTGTGCTTATCCTGGTATTAAGATGTACTATGGGCCAGACAGTTTCTATGGACATGAGGTATCCATCCTCGAAGTAGATGGTCAATTTGACAATCTTGAAGAGATGATTTACATCGAAAGCCATCTCAGCAAAACTGCCACTAAACACTATGGCGAGATGACTGAGTTACTTCTTCAACACAAAGATTATCCTGGTTCTAATAATGGAACTGGTTTATTCCAAGTGTTAGTAGGACTGAAAATGCGCGAGACTTACGAAAAAATAATAGCCAAAGAACCTGTTACTGTATAGTAATTACCGATTTAATAAAAGTCTCAATGTTTATTTGTGTTTCGCGGGAAAGCTCGATCGGCTTCTCGCGATTCTATTTAATTCCAACTTTAAATTATTTCTTTTTTTAGATAAGGTTGTAACACTTCAGGTACTTTGACTCTGCCATCTGTTTGTTGATAGTTTTCTAAAATAGCTGCCATGGTTCTACCCACAGCTAAACCCGAACCATTCAGAGCATGGACAAACTGAGTTCCCTTTTTGCCAGCCTCCTTAAATCTAATTCCTGCCCGTCGCGCCTGAAAATCAAAAGTATTAGAACAACTAGAAATTTCTCGATAGGTATTAGCAGAAGGAATCCATACTTCTATATCATAGGTTTTCGCAGCACTAAAACCGATATCCCCTGTGCATAATTCAATCACTCGATAGGGTAATTGGAGAGCTTGTAAGATAGCTTCTGCATTTTTGAGGAGAGATTGATGTTCTGTTTCAGACCGATCGGGATGAACCAGCTTGACTAATTCTACTTTGCTAAACTGATGTAGTCTAATTAATCCCCGCGTATCCTTACCATAACTGCCTGCTTCTCGGCGAAAACAAGGGGTATAAGCACAGTGATAAATTGGTAACTTGGCTGCCTCGATAACTTCATTACGATAGAGATTAACCACGGGAACTTCTGCTGTAGGAGTTAACCAAAGATCGTCATCTTGACATTTAAAACTTTCTTCGGCGAATTTAGGTAATTGTCCTGTACCTGTCAAAGATTCTGTATTGATTAGTAACGGTGGCATTACTTCTACATAACCAGCAGCAATTTGTCGATCGAGCATAAAATTAATTAAGGCTCTCTCCAGGGCAGCACCAGCACCAACTAAATTAACAAAGCGGGCTTGAGCTACTTTTACGGCTCGACTAAACTCTAAAATTCCTAGTTTTTCGCCTATTTCCCAGTGAGGTAATATATTGGGATTACTAGGCAAATATTCTTCTCCCCAACGATGTATTTCTACATTTTCCTCTTCATTTTTGCCAATAGGAGTAGACTCTTGAGGTAAGTTGGGTAATTCTAATAACAGATTTTCTATTTGCGCTTTTAACTCTTTCTCTTGGGGTTCTAATTCTCCCAGCTTGGTTTTAAGTTCATTGCCTTCTTCTTTTAAAGCAGAAATCTCTTCACCTTTGGGATCGCTACCGCCTCTAATTTTTTGACCAATTAGCTTACCAATTTCATTGCTGCGCGCACTCAATTGACTGCGATTGGTTTCTATTTCTCTTTGTTTTTGGTCTAAATCTAAAATAGGTTGCAGATCGTATTTTCCTACACCACGACGATCGAGCAACTGTTGCACTTTATCTGGATTTTCTCTGATTATTTTGAGGTCTAGCACCGCTTAATCAACTTTTTGGCTCACATTTTCTTATGCTAGGATATCTTGTTTTTTGAGGATTTAAACAAGAAGTATCTTCTAATCAGATTTGATACTCTACGGGTGCGACAGGACTCGAACCTGTGACCGACTGCTTAGAAGGCAGTTGCTCTATCCACCTGAGCTACGCACCCTAGGTGCAAATTGCTAATCTTGAAACAGTTGTAAACCTAAGCTAGAAATACATTTAAAGCTAGAAGATCAACAGAATTGCCGTTAATCAGTATAACAGAATTTTTATTTATCGTCATAAAAGGTCGTAGATGTTGATTTTTAAGCAATTGTTCTGGATTAATTGAGAATTTTTCGGCTCAAAATTAGTTTAATTTTACTTCGTAAGTTATCCCTTCTACGTTAACGCGATCGCCTTCGATTAATTTCCTTCCTCGTCTAGTTTCTACTTCTCCATTAACCAAAACCTCACCATCTTTGATTCTCAATTTTGCCTCACCACCAGTTTGGACAATACCTTGCCATTTGAGAAACTGATCGAGTTTGATAAAAGGTTGAGTAACTTGATTGTTCACAGTTTGAATATAAGTAAAATGATATAGACTACCACAAATACCATAGATAGATTTTAAATGAGTATTGAACAGTTAAACTCCGATTATGGCATTACAGGTCAACTCAAGTTTGTAGAGGGCAAAGGTGGCTTTCCATTTATCGAAATCGAGAACACTATGGCAAGGGCTTTGATTTCTGTTTATGGTGGTCACGTGTTATCTTTTCAGCCTATTAACGAGCCTGAAGACCTGATCTTTACTAGTGAAAAAGCCTATTATCAAGAGGGAAAAGCGATCAGAGGTGGTATCCCCTTATGTTGGCCCTGGTTTGGTGATGATCCAGAAGATTTAGGGCGTTCTAGTCATGGATTTGCCCGTAATCGTTTCTGGACTGTGTTGGGAACAGAATTAACTTCAGAAAAAGCAACTAAAGTCAAGCTGGGCTTGGTAGATACTACCGAGACCAGAAAAATTTGGTCTCAAGCATTTAATCTAACTATGGAGATCTCAGTAGGAGATACACTTACTCTAGAATTAATCACCAGTAATACTGGGGAACAAGCTTTTTCTATTACTCAAGCATTTCATACTTACTTTAAAATTGGCGATATCAACCAGGTAAAAGTTCTAGGGTTAGAGGATACTACGTATTTAGATAAAGTTGAAAATTACCAGGAAAAAAGCCAACGAGGTGTAGTTACTATCGCGGGAGAGGTCGATCGCATTTACACTAATGTACCAAAAGAGCTAGTCATTGACGATGCCTCTTTTGGTCGTCGGATCAGAATTACCTCTGACGGTAATAAAACGGCGGTAGTGTGGAATCCTTGGGCTAAAATATCCGCAAAAATGGCAGATTTGGCAGATGAAGATTACACAAAATTTATTTGTGTTGAAACCGTCAATGCAGCTAAAGATACAGTAGAGATTTTGCCCAGTAGCGAGTATCGATTGCTTGCGAATTATAAGATCGAGCGTAGTTAACTGCAAAATTAAAACTTTTAGTTGTAAAGTTTTTTCTTGTCTGAGGTTATTTTAATTTTAAAAAGCTAGAATCAGGATGAAAATTTCCTCTAGTTGTTTTAGCTGATAACCTTTTGGGTAATTACGTAGATCGACTTTATGAGTTTTTTATCTTTTTGTTAAATTTTGCTTTACATAACAAGTTGAATACCAAAAATCTGCTAATCCTGTTAAAATTGAGCCAATTTATTGTGTGGGTATATACTGAGAAATCTTAGTAATAATATCTACTTAGCTAGTGTGAGGACACCTGTGTCAGCAAGAAAAGTTTATCAACCTACCCCTTCTGGGAAGAAATACGTTCATAAAGTTCGTTATCAACGAAATAAAAGAAATCGTCGCAATTCGATCTTTATTGGCGTTGCTTTGGCAGGGATATCCTTGATTTCAGCTGCTGCGGGTGCTTTGCTAGCCGTTACTCTTTCCGACTCTTCTCCTCTACAACAAGCAGAATTAACCCCAGAAGAAAAAGCAGTCTTTAACCAAGAAGAAATTGTCGCTAAAAACTCTTTGCAGATACCAGAGTTATCTCGCCCAGTTAACATTCTAGTTTTAGGAATTAAGGTTCTTACTTCTGATTTAGATGAGGAACCAGAAGAAGATTTGGGTTATCATGCTCTAGTTAATTCCTTTCATGGTCTTAGCGATACAATGCTCTTGCTGCGCTTCGATCCTAATGCAGAGAAGCTAACTATTCTTTCTATTCCTCGTGATACCCGTGTTAATTTGGATGACCACGGAGTAGAAAAAATTAATATTGCCAATGAATATGGAGGTCCAGCATTAGCAACAGAAGCGGTTAGTAATTTGTTAGATGGAGTAAAGATTGATAAATACGTCAGATTGAATATTCAAGGGGTTGAAAAGCTAATTGATGCTTTAGGTGGTGTAACGGTTGATGTGCCTAAAGACATGAAGTATACAGATTTTAGTCAACATCTCTACATCAATCTCAAAAAAGGTAAACAACATCTAGATGGAGATAAGGCAACGCAGTTTTTAAGGTTCCGCTATGATACTTACGGCGATATCTCCCGCATTCAACGACAGCAAATGCTGATGCGCTCTGTAGTTGAGCAAACTCTTAAACCCGCTACGATAGTAAAAGTCCCCCAAATATTATCAGTAATTCAATCCCATCTCGATACAGATTTAACGATTAAAGAATTGATGGCTTTAGGTAATTTTGCTTCAAAAACTGAAAGAAGCGATGTCCAAATGTTTATGTTACCTGGGGATTTTAGTGGAGATGGGAAAACAGGAGTTAGCTATTGGCTGCCTAACGATCGCAAAATTGCGGAAATAATGACGCAGCATTTTGAGGTAGTTCCAGAAGACTATGCTGATAGCTTAGATAATTCTTATAGTAGAAATAGCTACGAAACAGATTCTTCCCCAAGATATAGCGATCGCCAAGGGGAGGAATGGTCTTCTTATCATCGATCGCAACGGGATTATCGTAATATAAGTATTGCGATTCAAGATAGCTTAGAAGACCGAGAAACAGTAAATAAGATGGTTTCTTCTCTAAGGGAAGCTGGATATAGAAGAGTGTATGTAAGTAGAAGGTGGTCTGAACCCCTAGAAGTCACTAAAATTATTGCTCAAGGTGGAGATGATCGCGCTGCTGCTATAGTAAGGGCTGCTATAGGAGTAGGGGAAGTACTAGTAGAAAGTACTGGTATTCTTAATTCCGATCTAACTATTCAGATTGGTAAGGACTGGCAGAAGAAAAATTTGGAAGTTCAGGAGTTTTAGTCAGGAAAATTAGCTAATCATCACAACAGTTGTTATCTAATCTGTAATTTGTTGCCTGTTTTATTAGCGATCGAGCGTAGCCTAGCACTCTGTAGAAACTCCGTTTAACTTTTTCTGTTATTTGATCTCAGATATTAAATCATCAACACGTTTTTGAAACATAGCAATCGAAAGCTCATCTAGGTCGTAATTACATTGGAGAGAAGGCTCTCGATCGTAATTTCTTAAGTTAAGTATTCTTAAGTCTATTTTGCCAATTCTAGGATCTGAAAATACTCTTATTTCCAGTTTTGACTCGTTTCCTTTATAAAAATAGCAAGGTACTTCTGAAAGGTGTACGTTGGTTCTGCGTAATTTGCGGTCTAAAAAATCAACTACTAAAGAAAAGTTACGCTCAATAGCTCGCACTTTTTGTTTGTTTGATGCTGTCATAAGTTTAAATTGAGCAATCACCAAAAATACACATAAATAATATCATGCAGTTTGCAGAATTATGGTCTGATAACAAATCCGTATCTCAAACCCCCTTTTTCCTTTTTGTCCCTCAAATCCTTCTGCCTTCTCTCGTAAGACTGGCAAATCTATAGTAGAACCTTCCCCAGTAAGTTCAAGTTCTTTAGATAATTGACGATCGCGATATTATATATTCTTGAAGTATGAACAGTTACGAAAAGCTTGATATTTAATTGATTTACTTGATTTTTTTAGCTTTCCTTCCAAAAAAACGTCAATCCAACGCTCCGTGCTAGGCAAAGCTCGATCGACTAAAAATAGGTAGATAAGACAAAGGCGATCTTTAGTAACTTCAAGAGATTCAGACGATCGATTGTAGACTGAACTATAATTTCACTAAATTAACACAACTAACAACGTAATCATGACACAAATAAGTTTTGGAGATATTTTAGAAGCAGCCGAACAACTTCCTCTTGAAGAAAGAGAAGACCTAATTAGGATTTTACAAAATCGCCTCAGAGAACAAAAACGATCTGATTTAATCAAAGATGTTCGCGAATCAGAACGAGAATTTGCTCAAGGTAAATGTCAACCAGTTACCCCATATGAACTGATGAAGGAAATCCTTTCATGAAGTTTATTTTATTGCGATCGAGTGCATTTGTCAGAAATGCTGGCAAGATTGTGAAAAAGTAACCTCAATTAGCCCAAAATATTCAAACAACTCTCGAAACACTCTGTAACGATCCATTTCAAGCAAGATTGAGAACTCATAAACTAAAAGGAGAACTTAAAGATTCTTATGCTTGCAGCGCAGGATACGATCTGAGAATTATTTTTAAATTTGTTGAGTACGAACAAAAGCAGGCAATTCTTCTAGAATCAATTGGAACTCATGATGAGGTTTATTAGGATGTTAAACGAAATCTTAATTGTAGTCGGATTTTTTTTCACAATAATTACAGTAAAATGATGATTCGCCTTTTACTGAAAAACTGAATGAGCGAATATCAGTCTTGTCTACCTCATCAAAGATGGCAAATTGCCCAACCACAGCCAAAAAAAGTATCTGAATTAACTGTAAGCACGGGTTTCGATCGCTTAGTTGCTCAAGTAATACTTAATCGTGGTATTGATACAGCAGATTTAGCACAGGTTTATATCGAACCAGAAACACAGGCTTTACCTTCTCCCATAGAAGAATTCCCCGACCTAGCTACTAGTGTAGAGTTATTAGTAGAAGCGATCGCTTCTGAAGAGAAAATTGCTATCTGTGGGGATTATGATGCTGATGGTATGACGAGTACCGCCTTGCTATTACGGGCATTAAAACATTTGGGGGCAGATGTAGACTATGCTATCCCTAGTCGGATGAAAGATGGTTATGGTATTAATACTCGTATTGTCGAAGAATTTGCTGATACAGGAGTAGGTTTAATTCTTACCGTTGATAATGGAATTTCTGCTTACGAACCGATTTTACTGGCAGTAGAGTTAGGACTGAGTGTTATTATCACCGATCATCACGATTTACCGCCTCAATTACCTCCTGCCGATGCTATTCTCAATCCCAAATTATTACCAGAAACGTCCCCCTACAGGGGATTAGCAGGAGTAGGAGTTGCTTATATTTTAGCGATCGCCACAGCACAGAAATTAGGTAAACTTAAAGGACTAACTACTCAATTATTAGAATTATTTACTTTAGGGACAATTGCCGACTTAGCACCTTTAGTAGGAGTAAACCGTCGTTGGTTAAAAAGAGGTTTACGCCAGTTACCTAACTCTCAGCTAGAAGGAATACAAGCATTAATGCAAGTAGCAGGAGTGAGGGAAGAACAAAAGCAATTGCAACCCGATGATATTGGGTTTAAACTAGGCCCTAGAATTAATGCGATAGGACGTATCGGCGATCCCCAAACGGTAATTGAATTGTTGACTACCGATGAGCCTGGATTAGCATTAGAAAGGGCGATGCAATGCGAAGAGATTAACCGTCGCCGTCAACAACTATGTCAAGAAATTGAACAAGAATCGATCGCACTAGTAAAAAATACTCCCATACCATGGCGACAAGCAAGAGTTTTAGTAGTAGTTAAAGCAGGTTGGCATCATGGCGTAATTGGTATTGTTGCTTCTCGTTTAGTAGAACGTTATGGGGTGCCTGTTTTTATTGGTACTTATGAAGAAGACGACGAGAGTAAAATTCGTGGTTCAGCTAGAGGAATTGAAGAATTTAATATCTTTGATGCCTTAGAATTTTGTCGAGATTTATTAGGAAAATTTGGGGGGCATAAAGCAGCAGGGGGATTTAGTTTACCTGCTCAGAATTTAGCTGCTTTTCAACAAAGATTGAGTGAGTTTGCCCATCAATGTTTAGAAACAAAACATCTCAAACCTCTAATTAAAATTGATGCTCAAGCTAGTTTAAGGCAACTATCTCTTGAGCTTTATGAGCAAATTGATAGTTTACAACCTTGGGGCATAGGCAATAGTTTTCCTGTTTTTTGGACTCCCAATGTCAGGATAAAAGAACAACAAGTTGTAGGGAAAGCCCATCTAAAATTAACTTTAGCAGAAGATAATTCAACTACAGAAATAAAAGCGATCGCCTGGCGTTGGCAAGAGTATTTTCCTTTACCTAATCGGCTTGATATTGCCTACAAACTAAGGGAAAACTATTGGCAAGGAATATCTAATGTAGAACTAGAGATAGTAGGAGTAAGACTAGCTCAGACTACTAATAATAAAAGTAATAAAAAAGCAATCTTTAACTACCAAGGACGTACTTACGCTTGCAGTTTATCATCAAGTATAAATGAATTAAGAATTAGAAATGAACAAGGTAAAGTTTTAGCAGTTTGTCCTGGTAGTAAAGAGGGTTTACTCGGTACAACTAGAGATAACGCCCAAAAAATTGATGTTACTAAACCTCCTTTTGAGCAATTAGTAAAAATAGCTTTAGGTACATTAAGAGAAAAGTCAATTAGTTATACCAATTAGATTAATATTTGCAACAAATGGGGTTTGAGTAGGGGCAATTCGCGACGCAAAGCTAGTCCTTTAGGGCGAATTGCCCCTACGGGATGTATCACATTGTTTTTTCAAATTGATATTATTATTTATTTAAAAATCAACAAAAAACCCATGACCAATAACTAAAGTATCTTAGATAAGATATCCCCTTAAATTATGACAAACCCAAATCCACAGCGACACGATGTCCACAGGCAAACCCAGAAAACGCCACCGCATTTAATCCTTGCCCTGGAAAGGTGCTATCTCCTACACAATAAAGTCCAGGTATGGCTGTACGATTAAAAGGCATTCCCAGTAAACCAGCTAACTTCCGCTGAGGAATAGGACCATAAGTTCCATCATCCCTACCGAGGAAACGGCGATGGGTGCGCGGTGTTCCTACTTCTTGATAATCTAATCCATCGGCTAAGTCAGGAAAAATGGTTTCTAGACGATGAATTAATTTTTCTGCTGCTGCTTCTTTTTTCTCTTCATATTCTTGGGGTGATAATCCCTGCCAGTCTTCCATCCAACTGGGAGTAAACGTGTGAATAATATGATATCCTTCTGGGGCTAAACTAGGGTCGAGGAGAGTAGGAATAGAAACAAAAATAGTTCCTTCTGGTTCTTCCATTGTTTCCCAATTTTCTGCCAAAATGTGATGACATTCTGTGCCGAAAGGTAAGACATCAGCTTTAACGCCTAAATGTAAACTCAGGAAACTAGGAGACTTTTTGTAGCGTTGTTGCCATCTTTTTTCCGTAGCAGGCATTTGTTCTGGAGGTAACAGTTTTTCAAAGGTATCCCAGCGAGTGGCATTAGAAATTATCCGTTTGGCATAATATTCTTTACCATTAGCTAGTTTAACTCCTACTGCTTTCCCCTTCTCTAGCAAAATTTGGGTGACTCTAGCTTTGTATTGAATTTCTCCGCCAGCTTTTTCTAACCCATCTACTAGCTTTTGGGCGATTTGTCCTACTCCCCCTTTAGGATAGTTAATTCCTCCATAATGTCGATCGGAAAATACCATTCCCGCATTAATCATTGGGGTATGGGAAGCAGGCATAACTGACCAACAATAGCATTCCATATCTATGAATTTTAGCAACTGGCGATCGCTAATATAACGACGGGCAATATCTCCTGCATTTTGCGGTAAATATTTTACTAAACCCAAACAAGCAAAAGGATGTTGGAAGAATACTCGCATTAGATAGCCAAGTTCTTCTAAAGAAAGTAATTCCATGGCGTTGAGACAATTGAAGACTTTCCAACACTCATCGTAAAAACGGCGAATTCCCTTTTCTTCGTGGGGAAAACAAGCAATCAATTCTTGTAAAAATTTTTCATAATCCTGATGTACTTTTATTTCTAGTCCATCGGGTAAATGATAGTGGACTTGTACGGGATCGGGAATAGTTTCGATACTGACATTAACAGCTTCTAAGGCACGGGTAAGCAGATTTGTTGTGCCTTGCTTACCAAAGCCAAAAATCATCGACGCGCCAACATCAAAACGATAGCCTTCTCGTTCAAAATAACCAGCACTACCACCAGGAATGATATAACGTTCTAAAACTAATACTTTTGCGCCTTTGGCTGCTAACTGGGTAGCTGTAACCAACCCACCAATACCAGAACCAATAACGATCGCATCATAATTATTATCTTGGGATTTTTGTTGAGATTGAGAAACTGACAGGGACTGCATTACTAGCTTTAGATTTTAAAAATTATGTTCTTCTAAATTTTTAGTTTATCTCTTTCTGTCGGAGCAAAACACAGTCTTATACACTTCTTGCATAATTCGATTTCAACTCTCGATAAAATGCCAATGATTTAAGATCAATTACGCTGTTAATCCCAGATTTCGCGCCCAATTATAATTCTTTCATTTCTTTCATTAATGTTTTAAGCGTGAAATTAACCTAAGCTCTTCTGCCTTCTGCCTAATCACAACTTTTAAGTATTCTATCTAAACAGGATTTGCTATAAGATTTCCTGCTCAAAAATCGACCCGCCTGACGGCGGGAAAGAGGGTAGAGAGAAGAAGGGAAGAGGGTAAAAGGGCAAAAGAGAAAAGGGCTATCTTGTAGTCCTGGAAGCGACACAGACAACACGAAAACCGCCATCGGAGTTACGAGTCACGCGGGGAGGGTCGACGCGATACGCCGAACGGCAGTTAACAGGATAGTAGAACCATGAACCACCGCGTAATACCTTAAGGTTATCACTCCCCGATCTCCAAGCACTACCATCAGCAGATGCGCCATTATAATTATCATGCCAGTTATCTTCACACCATTCCCAGACATTTCCGTGCATATCGTACAAGCCAAAGGCATTGGGAGAAAAACTACCTACAGGAGTAGTTTCTTCTCGATACTGTCCTTTAGGTTCATTAGCATAGGTATAGTTACCCTCGTAATTAGCTAAATCAGTGGTAATCGTCTCGCCAAAATGAAAAGGGGTTGTAGTGCCTGCACGACAAGCATATTCCCATTCCGCTTCACTGGGTAATCGATATCCTTTTCCTGTCTGTTGCGATAATCTTTGGCAAAATTCTACTGCCTCGTCCCAAGAGACTTGCTCTACTGGATGGTTATCACCTTTGAAGGAGGAAGGATCGGGGTCAAGGTCGTGTTCGACTTTAGGAAGAGATGCAATTGCTCTCCACTGTGCCTGAGTTACGGGATATTTGCCTATGAAAAAGGGTTTAACTGTTACTTCGTGTTGTGGTTTTTCGCTTCTAAACCAATCCCTATCAAATTTTTCAACAAGTCTGTCTATTTCTTCATCTTCTGTTCCCATTAGGAATTGACCGCCAGGGATATAGACCAGATCTAGGGTGACACCACTACCCAAGTCCTCTTTAAAGAACTCGGCTTGCTTGTTGCGATTGTCAACTACCTCCCCCTTTTCATCTACCGTTACAGTTTCAAGCTCAAACGTCTGCAAAGGTATTTTAGATCCATCTGGTTGCTCCTTAAAAATCTCACGGGCTAACACTGCTGTCACCAAGCCTCCACCTCCCAAGCCAGCCCACTTCAAAAACTGTTTTCGATTTATTCGTATAGGTTCTGGATTAGGTTTTCGTTGTATTGTTGGTATTTTCGGTTGCTGTTTGACTCCTTCCGCTTCCGCTTCCTTTTCACTAATTTGAGCCGAAGGCTTTTCTCCTGTAATCCCCCAAATTAATTGCTCCATTGGGTTAGAATAGGGTGATTTAAAATCAACCCAAGTCATAGCCCTAAGAAAGATTGGAAGTTGAGGTTTTTCTGGTGCAGATTCTAGTAAGACAGGGATTACTGGACAGCCTCTCTTGACAAACTCGCGTAAAAAAGCATCTATTTCGTGTTCTTGCCAGGGACCAAAGCCACTGCCTCCCACAAAAACTGCTACTGAGTCGATCTGTTCTATCTGTTGCTCTAATAACTTCCGCCAAGATCTACCAGGAGGGAGTTCCCAGACATCGAGCCAAGGCTTAAGTTTCCGTTGTCGGAGTTGTTGAGCAATTCCTATGACTTCAGGTTTATCTTGGCTATTGTGGCAAAGGAAAACATCAAACTTGGAAGACTCTACCATCCGTCAGACTCCTCCAGGGACTCTTCTACACCTGCAATCTCTGCTAGAGCACTAGCATACTGCTTCAAGTTCTGTCTGAGTTTTTCTAACTCCTCTCTCAATTTTCTTTCTTCTGACCATTGCTGTTCGTGTTCCTTTGGACTTAGATGAGGAGGTCTTTTAGCTTCCCAAGCTTGTAAAAGTGGATGCCACTTGGCTAGGAAAGGACGCAATCCTCTATTTAGGACAGTAATAGCTATACCGCCTACTGAATTAATAGAAGCCCCAACATCAGGACCTGCTTGTTTGAGGATTTCTCTAGTTGTACCAAACAAACTATATAAAGAGTTTAACGCCTCACGAACCAGTCCCTCATCATCTTTCAATGGTTCTACAGCAATGCGAGTAACCAGTTCAACATAAAGTGACCAAGCTGCTCTACTTTGCGTTTGGTCTACTTCCCATTCCACTGAACCAATACCAAAAGGAAGGCTAAGAGACACTTTCTTCGGTACAAAACTCATCAACTCCCTCTCTTTTCAGCTTCTAGTACTGCTAATCTTCTCTCAACCTCAGCCATTCTCTCCCCAAAAGGAATAGCCTCTGCACAGCCGAGATAATGTGCCAAAGCACCAACTATCACTTCAGTCTTAGATGAGCCAGTTTTCTCAACATAGCTGTTGAGCTTTTCCATCAGAGAAGGGGGAATTCTGACAGCGATTTGTGGTTTACCCATAATACTAAATCAGTTTCATATAGATTACTGCAAAAATTGAGTAATGAGTAATCGGTAATCAGTAATCATTCCTTTAATGCTATTAATTGCCTGACTAAGCATTACTAAAGAGATATTTTTCTTAATATTTCAGGAGGAGAGCAAAAAGTAGCGATCGCTCTATCTTCCACAGGCGATCGGGTGAAGCCTGGCACTGCATTCCGCAGCAGGGATTGCAACCGAAGGTTGACTGACATCCCCTAACCGTTAAGGTCGAGGTAGCTGTTTCCAGCTTACCCCTCCTTTCCGAAACCGTGCTT
>JAAUYH010184257.1_pt1 | contig 19299 bp, 15 predicted proteins | sample 7278061 | NCBI WGS metagenome assembly JAAUYH01 (sample SAMN14350203, study PRJNA611818) | marine sediment metagenome | isolation source: surface marine sediment (0.6m) | place: French Polynesia: Moorea | collected 2018-08 | reverse complement strand
TAATACCAAAAACTACTTTTTTGGATATTCAGCCAACGAAATCTCGGCTTTTGAGAACTCCCGTAATCCCAGATCTGGACTGGATTCTGAATACTGAATCGGTGTTCTAGTTAATCCTCATTTTCTGAAAATTAAATGGAATATTCTATTCAAATTTAGGTTTATTTGATATCGTTGTTAAATTTCTCCTTAATTTACCTTAATTTTGGAGAAAAGATAAAGCTTTTCCGCGAACTTCAGTAAAAATTGTTCCTTTTGTATAGACTATGTATCCGCTAACAATAGTGGTTATTGGCCATCCTGTTAAATTCCAACCTTCAATTAAATCTGGCAAATTTTCTGCCGTTGCACCAATAAAAAAGCCATAATTAACTAAGCAATGATCGGCAGATCGTTGTAACTTATCGTCCAAGGCTGCTTTAGTGGTAGTTAAAGGTCTAGTGTTGGGCATTTCTAAACAAGAAGTAACCCCGCCTTTAGCACAAGCACAACTAGCAGTAAATAAATCTTCCTTGTGATCTAATCCTGGTTCTCGAAAATGGGCTTGAGGATCGATTACTCCTGGTAACAAAGTTAATCCAGTTGCGTCTACAATGTTATCGTTTTCAGTAGGTATAATTTCGCTACCAATCTGAGCAATTTTGCCGTTGTGAATACGGACATCCCCAGTCATGATTGTGCCATCAGACAAAAGAATTTGGGCTTGAGAAATTAGTAGTGTATTAGAGGACATATGCTTATGACAAGAAAAGAAGAAAACCCTATAGTCGAAATTATCAAAACTTTTGCTACTGCTGCGGTTTTGGCTTTTGGTATTCGCACTTTTGTAGCTGAGGCGCGCTACATTCCTTCTTCTTCCATGGAGCCTACTTTAGAAATTAATGATCGCCTCATTATCGAAAAAATTAGTTATCTTGTTCGTTCTCCTCAACGAGGAGACGTAGTTGTTTTTTCGCCGACAGAAACTTTAAAAGAACAAAAATTTAAAGATGCCTTTATTAAAAGAGTCATTGGCTTGCCAGGAGACACAGTAGAAGTCAAAGGCGGAAGAGTATATGTTAATGGTCAGGCTTTAAGAGAGAAGTATATTGAAGAAGCCCCAGAGTATAAATATGGCCCCGTAACAGTGCCGGAGGATCAATACTTGGTATTAGGGGATAACCGTAATAACAGTTATGATTCTCATTATTGGGGTTTTGTACCTCGCAAAAACTTGATTGGGCGAGCAGTTGTTCGTTTTTGGCCTCTTAATCGTCTGGGTGGACTCGATGAAAGCCCCCTTTATGACTCTCAATAATACTGTAAATCGTCAGAAATTAATAGCATTCTTAAGGATATTAGGTCTATGACCAGAAAAGAAGAAAATCCCGCAGTTGAGATTCTCAAAACTTTCGCTACTGCTGCTATTCTAGCTTTTGGCATTCGTACTTTTGTCGCTGAGGCTCGCTACATTCCTACCTCTTCGATGGAGCCTACTTTAGAAATTAACGATCATCTTATTATCGAGAAAATTAGTTATCTTGTTCGTTCTCCCCAACGAGGAGATGTAGTTGTTTTTTCGCCAACAGAAACTTTAAAAAAGCAAAAATTTAAAGATGCTTTTATTAAAAGAGTAATTGGCTTGCCAGAAGATACAGTAGAAGTCAAAGGCGGAAAAGTATATGTAAATAATCAGGTTTTAACAGAGAAATATATTGGAGAAGCACCCAAGTATCAATATGGACCAGTAACTGTTCCTGAAGATCAATACCTAGTATTAGGAGATAATCGCAATAACAGTTATGATTCTCATTATTGGGGTTTTGTACCTCGCAAAAACTTAATTGGTCAGGCTATTGTTCGTTATTGGCCTCTTAATCGTCTGGGTGGGCTTAATGACCAGCCTTTTTATAACTCTAAATAATACTTTAGCTCTTTATTAATGAGTAAAAATAATCAACTAATAATTCACAATTTTTACGGTCAATTATCTTAGGAAAATGCACTGATTCTAAATTTGGGCAAATAAAATATAATAAGCATTATTACTTTCTAGTTAAAGTTAACAAAGCTCAATAAAAACCACAAAAAAATGCTTAAATCCTCAACTAGTTTACTAAATTTTAAATTGTATTTTTTACCAAAATAGTGAATAGATATTCGTTATTTTAAGATACCCTTGAGATGATAATATTGCTCTGAACTACGTTAACAATTTCTGCCGTGAGCTACACCAATACCCTAACGCTCCAATCAATGCCACAGCAGTCCCTGCTGTCGGATACTAACCGTCTAAGATTATTTGCTGGATCTGCTAATAGACTTCTTGCCCAAGAAGTAGCCCGCTATTTGGGTTTAGATTTAGGACCAATGATTCGTAAACGGTTTGCGGATGGAGAACTTTATATTCAAATACAAGAGTCTATCCGTGGGGCAGATGTCTATTTGCTTCAGCCTTGTTGTCATCCAGTTAATGACAATTTAATGGAATTAATGATTGTTATTGATGCTTGTCGTCGAGCCTCAGCAAGACAAATCACTGCTGTAATACCCTACTATGGTTATGCCAGAGCAGACCGTAAAACTGCTGGCAGGGAATCCATTACTGCTAAACTAGTCGCTAATTTGATTACAGAAGCAGGAGCTAATCGAGTTTTAGCTATGGATTTACACTCAGCACAAATTCAAGGCTACTTCGATATTCCTTTCGATCATGTTTATGGCTCTCCTGTTTTATTAGATTATTTAGCTAGGAAAGAACTGGCTGATTTGGTAGTAGTGTCTCCTGACGTAGGGGGTGTTGCTCGTGCCAGAGCTTTTGCTAAAAAACTAGACGATGCTCCTTTAGCCATTATTGATAAACGCCGTCAGGCTCATAATGTAGCTGAGGTGATGAATGTGATTGGTGATGTCAAAGGGAAAACTGCTGTTTTGGTAGATGACATGATTGATACCGCAGGAACTCTTTTGGGGGCTGGAGAATTACTCCGCCAAGAGGGAGCTAAAGCTATCTACGCTTGTGCTACTCATGCAGTATTTTCTGAACCCGCAGTATCTCGCTTATCCAGTGGTGTCTTTGAAGAAGTGATTGTGACTAACACTATTCCCCTACCAGAATCAAAACAGTTCAAGCAATTAACTGTGCTTTCTGTCGCTAATTTACTTGGGGAGGCAATTTGGCGTATCCACGAGGATAGTTCCGTTAGTAGTATGTTCCGTTAAATGCTAATATCCCCTTAGGATCAAGAATAACGGGTATGGGGAAAACTTTATTAATCGCTGGTACAGATACAGATGTCGGTAAAACAGTATTAACTATATCTCTAGTTGCTTATTGGCAAACCTATCGTTTTTGTCAGAGTTTGGGATTAATGAAACTCATGCAAACTGGAGTAGGAGACGATGAATTATATCGCCAGCTTTTTGGTAATGAATCATCTCTAGACATAGTTACTCCTCTTTTTTTCGACCACCCTCTTGCGCCTCCTCTAGCAGCAGCAAAGACAGGAAAAGAAGTCGAACTCAATATTGTTTGGCAAGCTTTAACTGATTTGCAACAAAAACAAGATTTTGTTTTGGTAGAAGCTTTAGGTGGTTTAGGCTCGCCAGTTACTCAAGAGTTGATTGTTGCTAATATATGTGCAGATTGGCGTTTGCCTACTATCTTAGTTGTACCAGTTAAATTAGGAGCGATCGCTCAAGCTGTAGCTAATGTTGCCTTAGCCCGCAGTTTGAAAGTAGAACTAAAAGGAATTATTCTTAGTTGTTCTCAACCAATTTCTCATCAAGATCTTGCCGATTTAGCTCCTACCGAGTTGATTCAATCCCTAACCCAGGTGCCAGTTTTAGGAACTATCCCCTTTATCAGCAATCTTGCTAACAAAGAAAAATTAGCCCAGATTGCTTCTCATCTGGACTTAGAGTTAATTATTTAGTTAATTACTATATATTAATGAACAATTGATAGTTGACAATTGACGAGTAATCCTGCTGCGGTCTCCGCAGCTATGGAACGCGAGAGTCGTGACAATTGTTTAATTTGTTCTAAGACCTCTTCTTTTAAGGAGAAAGAAAAATAATATTAATATTTTCATCCTCCCATCTCAATCCTCTTCTTTTTAGCGAGAGTTAATTGTCAATTTTTGAGTTTTGCTACTCTTTACCAACTAGACTTAACTACCCCTGGTAGCAAGCCTTCGTGCGCCCATTCTCTAAGAACGTTACGAGACAAGCCAAAATCACGATAGTAACCTCTAGGTCTACCTGTAACCCAACAGCGATTGCGCTTACGAGAAGGCGCACTATTGCGGGGTAATTGTTGTATTTGACGATGAATTTCTAATTTTTCGGCAGAAGATGTAGCTTTACGAAATTGCTCTTTTAATTCTGCTCTTTTATCAGCGTATTTTTCTACCAAACGGGCGCGCTTCTTTTCCCGTTCAATCATACTTTTTTTGGCCATAAATCTTATTTGTATTCAAAAATTAGACGCACAGTCTACTAGTGTAACTTTTCCGATTGTACGAGCGCAACTTCTTGGGAAGATTTTGTTTAGGTGGTTAGTAGTTAGTTGTTAGTGATTAGTAGTTAGTTGTATTATCAATTGTTAATCTCTATTAGCCAACAGATTTTGAGGCACAAAAATTTTGTAATTGAGCTAATTTTTGCTTTACTTCCCCTTGAGTTAACATTTTCTCAGCTTGGGCAAATCCTGACGCTAAATCACCACAAACACCAAAACGCCAGAGATAAAAACCTCCATTTAAAATAGCCGAAGGCATAAGTTCAGAGTTTTTACCTTCAATTACCGACTTAATTTGCTCTATTAGCTGAGTTTTGGATTCTAAAGGTAAATCTGTTCCATCTAAATCATAATCGCGGGGATGAAGATGAAGACGTTCAAAACCATCTGGACTGCCTAAGCCAATAATTCCTGTACGATTACGAGCCAGATCGCAACTACCTTCTAAACCCTTGACAGTAGTGTAATGCTCAACTTTACGTAAAGAGAAAGTCTCTTGAAAACGAGTTTCTGTAGGTGGATGAACAAATCCTGAAACTAAATGAGCATCTCCTGCTACTGGTAGCCAAATTAATTCTAATGTAGCGAAGGGTGGACGTTTACCAATTTGTTCGCGATAGGGGACTAGAGCTTGGGCTTGGGGAAAATGTTGGGGGAGATAGATAAAACTAATACCAGTTTCTGCTAGTAATTTTTCATTTTGGGTTAGGGATAAGCCAGTTAAATCAATCCCCAGATGTTGCCAAATTTCGATTAAAGGTATGCCGTATTTAGTAGGCATACATTCACCACCGTGCATAATTACAGGAACATCTGTTGCTGCGAGGATTAGAGCCGTAATGGGCATAACTGGGACAGTCCTCGATCGCCCATCGTAGGGATTACAAAAAACTACAGGAGTTTTGGCTTGAGTCACCGTTACACCGCCGTGAGACGACGGTGCCTGCGGTGACTGGTGTTCCCCAGTCAAATTATGCAAAGAGAGTTTCGGGGCTAAGGTATCATAAGCATCGAGCATGCCTGCTAACTCTTCTGGGGTAGGGCGTTTAATGCGATGAGCAATCATAAATGCCCCAATTTGGGCAGGAGTAGCGATTAACTTCAACATCATTTCTGTTGCTGCTGCTGCCTCTGTACGGGTTAAATCTTTACCCGTATGAGTACCACTACCTACTTTTTTTAATAATTCCCGAAACTCGTCACTCATAATGTTTGTTTGTAATTATCAAGTCCTAACTAATTGTTTATCTTCCATTATTCTGGTAGTTGAGGCATTTTTTTTTACTAACTGGCAGAAATGAGCAATGGGAGGTATTTGGAGACGATCGCTAGTAGTTACCATAACTACTTGACGGGTAAGGTTATTCTGCAAACTAGTATTTCCTACAGTCATAGATAGTAACTCCTGGGGATTAGCGATCGCTCTTACTGCTAAAGTAGAATCTTGGCGAGAGTCTATTAAAGCAGATTGAGGTAGCAAGGCAATCATTTCTCCTTGTCTTACTACTCCCCGAAAAGCATCAAGAGTATTTAATTCCATTGCTATTTTCAACTTTACATTCTGACGAGAAAACCATTCTTGTACTAATCTTTGCATCCCGTAACCATCTTTAAACACTACTTGAGGATACTTAACTAATTCTGACCAAGGAACTACCTCATAGTTAATTAAAGGATGATCGACTGCCATTAAAATTTTAATTTGTTCTTCATAAAGTATTTCTACCACCATTTCTGCTGAATTGGTCAGAAAACGATTATTCATGACGATCGCGATATCGACTAACCCATCACGGAGAACTTTTAAAGCGCGATCGCTACCCAAAGCCGTTACTCTTAGTTGGATTTCTGGATAATGGAGACAGAATTGCTGTAATATTGGTGGCAAATAGTGAGCGCAAACTGAATGAATCGCTGCCACACAAAGCTCTGGTTGTTTTCCTGCCAGTAAATCGGTACATTCAGCACAGGCTCTTTGCCATTCTTGACAAATTTTTAAGGCCCTGGGTAAGAATTTTTCCCCACCCAAAGTTAATTTAACCTGGGAAGTGCGGTGAAATAAAGGCAAACCCAAATTTGTTTCTAGAGATTGAATTTGACGGCTAATGGTTGATTGGGTCACTCCACATTGTTTTGCTGCCTGCCCAAAATTACCAGTCTCTGTCACAGCTAGAAAAGCTTGTAACTGTTCAATTCGCATACTTTTTTAACTTAAATTTAACTTGCGTTTAAATCATCATCTCGTTGACGATAACGGATTGGAAGCCACAAGTTAGTATAAATTTACACGATTATCATTTATTGTCAAAGATTGAAGATACTTGTTCACCACACACACACTAAAGAATTGATTCTGCTAAGTTAGTTGAAATAAATTAATTCATTCAATTGGTTGAAGACTTAGATTACAGAATCAATGACTTTATCCACACACCAAGCCAAGCAATTTTCCTGGAAAATCCAGCCCTTACTCAGTAAAATTTATGGGAAAGAGACTACAGACAAACTACTAGACAAACTGTATTCTTTACTAGAAGAGCATTTTGCCGACCAGAAAGAAGAGAATCTCAACAAATGGAGTGAAAATAATATTCTCCTCATCAGCTATGGAGATAGTATTTGTAGTCAGACAGGAGAAAAACCTCTAGTTACCCTTAACAATTTTCTGCGTAAATATTTACAAGATACTATTACAGGAATTCATATCTTACCTTTTTTCCCCTATAGTTCTGATGATGGATTTGCTGTTATTGACTACTTAGCAATTAATCCAGAATTAGGAGATTGGGAAGATGTGAGTGCGATCGCTGAGAAATTTAATTTGATGGTAGATTTGGTTATTAACCATATCTCTAGTCAAAGTATCTGGTTTGAGCAATTTAAACAATGCCAACCACCAGGTAGCAATTATTTTATTGAGGTAGATCCAGCCACAGACTTATCAGAAGTAGTTCGTCCTCGCAACAGTCCTCTCCTCGCTAAAGTCGAAACAGACAAAGGCACAAAATATGTCTGGGCTACTTTTAGTCACGATCAGATAGATTTGAATTTTGCTAATCCAGATGTTTTGCTCGAATTTATCAAAATTATTCTTTTTTATGTCCACAAAGGCGCAAAATATATTCGTCTTGATGCGGTGGGCTATCTTTGGAAACAGATAGATACCCCCTGTATTCATCTCAACGAAACCCATGCGATGATTCGCTTAATTCGGGAAATCTTGCAAATGGTGAATGCGGATGTAGCTTTAATTACCGAAACTAATGTTCCTAATCGAGAGAATTTGAGCTATTTTGGCAATCGAGATGAAGCTCACATGATTTATAATTTTAGTCTTCCTCCATTGTTATTAAATGCTTTACTTCAAGGTAAATCCGAACATCTCAAAACCTGGATGATGAGTATGCCTCCAGCCCCCGTTGGCTGTGCCTATCTTAACTTTATTGCTTCTCATGATGGTATTGGAGTACGTCCAGCAGAAGGATTATTAGCAGAAAAAGAATATCAGCAATTGCTAAAAACTATGCAAAATTTTGGCGGAAAGATTAGCATGAGGAAAAAAGCTGACGGTAGCGAAAGTCCCTATGAAATTAATATTTCCTTATTTGATGCCCTTAAAGGAACAGTCAAAGGGGAAGATCAATGGCAAGTAGAGCGATTTATCTGTTCTCAAACTATTATGATGGCGATCGAAGGTATTCCTGCTTTTTATATTCATAGTTTACTTGCTACTGCCAATGGCTACAAAAATGTTGCCAAAACCGGGAGAAACCGTTCTATCAATCGCCATCAGTGGGATGTAGATAAACTAGAACAATTGTTAGCAGAGCAAAATTCACCTCAAGCCAAAGTATATCAAGAACTCTGTCGGCGTATTAAAATTCGCCGTTGCCAACCTGCTTTTCATCCCAATGCTACACAATATACTTTACATCCAATGAATAAAGCCCTGTTTGCTTTTTGGCGACAGAGTAGAGAGAGGGATCAGAGTATTTTTTGTATTAATAATTTGAGCGATCGCTCTCAAAAACTCAGATTATCAGATCTAAATTTGATTTGTACCGATCCTTGGTGCGATCTTATTAGTGGAGGATTAATTGAAGATATTCACGATAAAGTAATACTCAAACCTTATCAATCAGTCTGGATTACCAATAAATATGGTTAAATTTTGCTAGATTGTAGTGAATAAGATTATCCCCTGTAATTAAGTAGCTGGGTAGAATTAAATATCAAACACAAGCATTTTCTTTCTCCCCCATCTTCCCTATCCTCCCCCTGTTTTAAACTTAATTAAGCCTACCTACTTAAGCTGGGGGATTTTTGATTGTCAAGCTACTGTATTCTTAGACTTAAAATCTTTACATACTGAAGGTTTGAACTGTTGTACTATGAAGTTAGTAAACGCACCTACCCAAACAAAAGGAAAGATTTAAATAAACTGCATAGTTTGAGAATCCAATCGTTTACTACCAAGCAGACAGGAAACAAAACTGAACCAAAGATTGAAGCAATGAAAGTTGATCTTAAACCAGTATTAAGTGATTATTATCTTGATGCCCAACAAAAAAGTAGTCAGCGTCAACTTTCGTTATCTCTTTCTGCTTTGATAGATGAAGATGAAATTCATGTACCTCTAAATCTTTGTTTAGTACTCGATCATAGCGGTTCTATGGAAGGAAAACCCCTGAGTACCGTTAAGGAAGCAGCAATACAAATTGTTGAAAGATTACACAAAAGCGATCGCCTATCTATTATCATTTTCGATCATCAAGCCAAAGTACTCGTCCCCAATCAACCCCTCAAAAATATTCCTGATATTAAACAGAAAATCCAAACTATTCAGGTTAAAGGTGGGACAGCTATTGACGAAGGTTTAAAACTGGGCATTCAACAAATTGCTGTAGGTCAAAAGAATGCTGTTTCCCACATTTTTCTGCTTACCGATGGAGAAAATCAACATGGAGATAATCAGCGTTGTTTGAAACTAGCCCAATTAGCTGCTGAATACAGTATTACTATTAATACCCTTGGTTTTGGCACTACTTGGAATCAGGATTTATTAGAACAAATTGCTGATATAACAGGGGGAACTCTAGTTTTTATTGAGAAACCAGCCCAAGCAATTACTGAATTTGCCAAACTCTTTAATCGTCTTCAATCTATTGGCTTAACTAATGCCTACTTAATGATGGAATTAATGCCTAAAGTACGACTGGCAGAATTAAAACCCGTCGCTCAAGTTTCACCAGAAACTATTGAACTACCAGTTAAACTAGAGGGCAATTACTTTTGTCTTCGTCTGGGAGATTTAATGGTTAATAGAAAGAGAATCATTTTAATTAATTTCTATATCAATAAATTATCTCCAGGAAAACATCAAATTGCTTCAGTGCAAATTCGCTACGATAATCCAGCTTTGAATCGGGAAAAATTATTATCTAGTATTTTTGTGATCGAAGTAGAATCACAAACTTCTTATCAGCCTCAACCCTCAAAAGAAGTAAGGGAGCATGTTTTAACTTTAGCTAAATATCGACAAACTAAAATTGCAGAAACAAAATTACAACAAGGCGATCGCTTGGGTGCGATGACCATGTTACAAACCGCAGCTAAAACAGCTTTACAATTAGGAGATAAACAAGGTGCGACTGTTCTCCAAACCAGTGCCACTTGTCTCCAGTCAGGCAAAGAACTTTCTGAAGGGGAAAAGAAAAAGACCAGACTTGCTTCTAAGACGATTTTAACTACTTAAGAAGCTATTAGCTAATAGCTATTAGCTTTTAGTTTTTAGTTTTTTTTAAAGGAAAGAGAAAAGGTTATTTTTCTATTCCTCTTCCTAGAACAGCAATTGAGAGGGAGAAAGAAGTATGGGGAGTGTGGGAAGTGTGAGGAGTATGGGAAGAAATTTCCCCCTTCCCTTGTCTACCTTGCCTTCCTTATCTCCCTTGTCTCCCTTGTCTCCATTAGTCTTAACCGACAACTTCAATGTTGACCAGCTTATGACTCATATTTATTAGGGATGAGAGATTCTGACTGAGAACTTTTCTGCTTTTGAGAAACTTGTGCTTCTGAAGTAGCTAGACTTATTCCTGCTACTGGGGCAGCAGTCGTCATAATTTTAGTTCTACTTTGAGACTTCCAGTGCTGGTATTGAATTAGAGGGAAGGACGCAACTTTTTTAGCTAAAGCCCAGAAAAATACATAGCTTGCTAGCAAACGTTCAAAAGCACTAAAACGCGATTCTCTTAATTCTTCAATAATTTCTTTTTGATCTTCTGCGTTTTGACCTTGAAAATAATAAGCATCATCGTTGCTTTCTAAAATAATTGCGTTGGTAAAGCCTTTGTGAGCTATTTCAGGATTAGAACCCATAACTAAAACTTCTGGTCCTACATTGATATTCCTAATCCCATTAGCTTGCTTGCCCGTCATAATAGCGGTATTCTCGCGCTGTTTAAATTTATGATTGCGCCTGCCATCAGGAATACCTAAAAAGAGTAAAGTACCTCGGACTACTCGATGAGCAAAATCATGGAGTAAATCATCTTGGGGATTTGCTCCATGTACTTCCAAAGAAGCAATACCATAGCTGAGAGCAAATAATTTACTAACGTAGGATTTTAATAATTCGTTGACCCAAAATACATCTCCAATAACTAAAGTTCTTTTGCCCATGCGTGCCAGTAGTTGTCTACCTTGAAATAAGCGTAGTCCTAATGTCCATAGCCAAGAGCCGAAAATATAGATACCAATATCTACTAAAGTTACTACTGGATTAATTATCTCTAGTAGGAACCAATCTTGAGGTATGTTACCTAGCCAGAGAATTGCGCTTAGGAGTGTCTTAGCTAAGGGGATTGTGTAGCCAAAAGGTATTGCCCAGCCCACAGTAATCAATACATAAAAAGCATGAATAGCCCAAGCCGTAGGAGATTCTGTAATGTGCAGTGCCCACTTGCGACCTCCTTTAAGTAATTTCTGTTTAGTAGGAGTATCGATCGCTTTTCCTGTAGGAGTAATGCCCATAATCTGGACAACATTAATATCCAGAAAGTCTTGCTTAATCTTTTCTAAGATGTCAAGACTTTCCTCAGTCAAAGTCATACCAAAAGGACTAGATTCAGGAAAAGTGGTGCGGATCTTTTTGGCTATGTAAAATAATAGCTCAGTTAAAGTTTGTTGAGCAGCAGCTACTGCTATTGTTGCTGGTTCAGCCGTTCTTCTGCCACTACCATTAACAAACACTTTATGTCGATCGCTATTCTCTGGCAAATTAGGCTGCAAGACTGGAGAACCTAAAAAGCTACCTAATTCTCCTGTCAAGATAAATAATTCACCAATTAATTCTTGACGATATAAATAGTCAAAGGTGTTGATCGCTTGCACCGTAGGAAAGGTTTGACCAGACTGAGTAATAGCCAAGACAATGGAGTCTTGCCCTAGTTGCAAACTTCTGAAATCTTGACTTAGTTGCTGTAAAACCTGATTAGAGGAAATTGCCTGAATATTGAGCCAAGGAAAAATAAGTTTCAAATCTTGAGCAAATTTTTCTCCTAACCAAAGACTATTTTCAACTCCTGTAATTAGTAAGTCGACAATAGGCAACTGCTGTAGATTACTAGTTAATCCTGCCCTCAACATTTCTTCTCGCTTTTGTTCAAGGCGTTGAACCTTGGCACACAATAAACTAACTAAATAATCTGCACTTTGACAGTTGAGAGAGGTGGAATTTTGCCAAGATAGCTTAATTTCTTCCAAAATTACGGGTATTTCCCGACTATCACTTTCGACAGGATCTTTATTATCGTTTTGAGGATATTTAATGTGGGGTAAATAAGGATGGTTTTCCATCGAAATCCATCTTTTTTCCAAATCTGCATTGGTTATCTCGATTTTTTCACTCATGGAGTAAATAGAGATATTTCTGGCACTTACTAACGCGATTTCTCCCACTTTTTGATCTAAGTCTAAACGGTAAGCTTGTGGAAGTCCGAGAATAATATTATCTACTGCTGCTGGTTCAGAAGCATAAACCATGTATCCTTCTTGCCAATTGTAACCAACAGAGATTGGTTGTCCTTGTGCGCTCAGTACTAGTTGATCTTCTGCTAAGGTAGAGACTGTAACTAGACCAAAACTTCCCTCAGCTTTCGACATAAAGGTTTTGGTAGCATAATAAAGATCGTTATGGAAAAAGGCATGAATTGCTGTTCTGACAAAATCGACTCTTTTTTGCCAAGACCACTGACTCATAAAACTATGCTTGTTGCCAGCTTGGAGGATATCACTTTCTAAACGGCAAGCATATTGATTGCAAGAAGGGGAATCGGGAGAACCTAAAAGCCTTTGATAGAGGATAAAGACGTTTTCAAAGATTTCTGCTACACTTCTTAATTCTTTCTCGGAAGGGGCTGTATCCTCTGCATTAGCCGAAGGTGCTTGTCCATCAAAAGCACCTTCAATCGATTTAGCGATCGCTAGTTGATAAGCTAGTCTTACGGAAGGATACCACATTCCTTTGGTAATGAGCAGATCCATCAACCCCGCAATTTTAGGAGAATCTCCTTCTGTATAGTTCGCTGTATACAAGACTCTCTCTAACCACAAGCCCAGTTTGTCATATTCGATCGATTTATCGAAGAGTACCCAACCATCAAAGTCACCATTATGAGTGATGCGGTGATTGACATTTTTTCTCTGGCAGACCCATTTTCCTCCTCTAAACTCCCACACCATTTCATATCTGGCACTCATCCATTCATGCCAATGGGTTTCTAGTACTGAAGGAGGAGAACCACTAGTGGCAAAACGATAATGCCACGCCCCAACTATAGATGATTCTGAAGGATTAATACCCGAAAAGACCGCATTTTTTCTCGCATTCGCAAAAGCTGCTTCTAGAGATTGAGTTAAGTTTTCTCTTTTTTTGTTAACAACTTTTTTGCCCACAAAGACTACTTGGTTATCTTGGTTGCGAGCCATCACTAGTCCACCACCAGCTTGTTCCCCCCGTATCTCGGTCTCTCGCCCCATTTGATAATACATATCGATCATTCTTTCGGGCAAAAGCTGGCGACCATCATCAGGCAGGCGTTTAGATATAAAACCAAAATTACCACAATAAAAATTATGAGCGATCCCACTAATTAAAGCGGATATATCGGATAGGGAACTAACCGCAATTATTATATTTGCAACTATGAAGGTCTGAATCAAAAATAGATTAATATCTGCACTATTATTTGCTGGGATCGATAGTAGCGCGATCGATGCAGCAATGAGATTAAAACCGATCCCTCCCAAGGCTTTAATCCTGATCCGCCCAGGATTAGCATCTCCTGCTGCTATCCACAAAGGAGATTGATTATTTAAGAAGGGAATAAAAATCGGCTGGAAAGGAAGTAGTGACTTGAAGATATCTTGTATTTTTCTATGCTCAAAAATATTGGTAGTATTCAATGCTGATAGTCGTTTATCAGCAATGGTGATAGCGATCGTATGTCCTAATCCGTGGACCACAATCGCACTGTTCCAAACTAATCTGAACAATATTGAGAGTAGTAAGAAGATCGACAGACTAGGTAAAAATACTAGATTATCTATACCTATTAGGGCAATCATCAAAGTAGTTAATACTTCGGGCAGAATACCATTCAACATTAATAATCCAACCGACATTAATTTAAGTCTCCTTGTTGAGTTGAAATAAACTAGGCTATTGGTAATCGATCTCGAGCAAAGCTTTGTCTGCGATTGTTACTATCGCTGCGAGGTAAAGAATTAAAGGATAGTTGCGTCAGTTTAATATTTTTATTTTTCTCCAATAATCACGGAGAAACCCCATAATCTGATGATCATCTATTAATTTTTATAATTAGTTTTACTCATTTAATATTTTGTATTCATTGATACGGAATCCTATTTTAACTGATTTAGTTAATAAACACAAAAAGTGTCAAGTCTTGATGACATAAGAATTAGGTGATTTTGATCGTATAAGTGATTTTACTGATATGATCGCTACGCAAAATATTTAGGAAAAATATTATTGCTGATAAATAGGCAAAAAATAAAGCTTTTAAGGGTTTTATACATAAAAATGTTAAGACTATGTAAAGAGATTTCAACCTCAACAAGAAGAATAAAACTCGAAATGCGTCTTGTCGCTTACTAATACAACAAATTAATTCAGTGAATATATTTATTGTTTAATAGCACTTAAGTGAATATACGTACATAAATCAATTCTTATACAGTGAAAAATAAATACAAAGCAGAATAGTCTTGATCTTGAAGCCAGAAATCAAGGTTAAATCAATATAACTACTGAAGTATTTTTGCGGGTAAAAGCAAATATTTACAATAAACAACGTTTTTGTTTAAGTAGTTTAACGGATTAATAAACTAAGCAAATCCTGCTAAATATAAACTGTATAATCGTTTACTATATTGATGGATATAGCCCATTAAAAATTAACTACTGATGTTTTCCCTGAATCAAATTCTCGCATCTGAGTTAATTTATCTGATGTCAATTGGAGAATAATGCTCCATAGAGTAAATCAGTATTACTATTTTTGTAACTTTGTAAATTGGATAAGGTAATATGTTGAGGCTTATTGTTCGAGGGTATCAACCTATGCTGTTGTCTCGATAGGGAATAGACCAAAGGTTGCATAGAGGGCTTTTTTATACTCTTAGATGTAAGCATGGAGAGATAGATAAATTTTTCCTACTCTCTATGCTTAGAAGACCAATCTGTTTGTTAGAGAGAAAAGCTTGGTAATATGTTGAGTTTCTTTGACTTCTTTTGACTCAAGTCTAAATCATCGTCTAACTATACTAGTTTAAATTGTTTACCTTATCTATCCCTAAATTAATCATAAATATCTAACTTATCATCTAACAGGAAGCTTTTTATGGAAGTAACATTTCGTAAACTCCACCGTAAACTTGCCCCAATTCTCTTTTTCCCTCTACTTGCTAGTGCTTTGACAGGGGTTATTTATAGCATAGCTAAAAATTGGTTAGGAATACCTAATTCCCTAACTAATCTACTCATAGCAATCCATCAAGGTAATTACCTTGGGGAAAAATTATCTCCTATTTACGTTCTTCTCGTCGGTTTAGGACTATTAGGTATGAGCGTAACAGGCTTAGTTTTACTGAACCGCAACCGCAGTCAAGTCAGTTCCCAGCGAGCACAACAAAATAATCGTGGCATTCATAGATTTATTGCTCTAATTTTTCTTTTACCTTTTGCTGTAAGTGCTGAGACTGGAGTATTGTATCGATTAGGGACAGACTGGTTTGGCATGTCCAGTGAGCAGACAGCAGTTTTACTTAAAATTCATCAGGGAGGTTATTTGGGATCGACCCTTAGTGGATTATATATTCTCTTGGTTGGTGGAGGCTTAATTACTTTGGTGATTACAGGGATTCAAATGACTCCTTTAAGTAAAATTGCCATCTTACCAATATATTTTGAACAATTTGCTACTCACAAGGAGCAATCAGAGTCAGATTTAGGGGAAATTATTAATTCCATACGCAAAAAAGCCTGGCTAGGAATTGGTCTATTTTCTGTATCTTTTATAGTTATTTTGTATAGTGCAATATCGATCGCCCTGTCTAAAAAATACTCTAACCTACCTGAAGGAGTAGAAATCGAATCGGGTTCCGATCTTTTGTTATTGATTCCGATTATAATTTTGGCTTTAGTCATAGCAGGAACAGCATTAATAATTACAGAAAAATTAATTAAGCATTGGCGAAGACAAAAAGAGATTGAAGCAAGTCTTTTTGAGAGCGAAGCAACAAGTCATACTATACTCAAGGCTGTTCCTGATTCGATGTTGCGTATGCATCAAGATGGTACTTGTCTAAGTTACATACCATCAAAAGAAGGGGAATCATTTATTCTCAGAGGAGATATCTTAGGTAAGCACGTAACAGATTTTTTACCTCTGCATGTGGCACAAAAACTGATCAAGTATGCGAGGCTGTCTTTAGAAACTGGTAAAACTCATGCCTATAGATTTGCCAATACCGTTGATGGCAACAAGCAACACCAAGAAGCAAGGATTAGTGCCATTGGTGAAACAGAAGTCTTGGTAATGATTCGTGAGATTGCGGAGGAAGAAAAAACTTACGGAGAAAAAGATGAATCACCAAAAAACAATGATGATATGTCAGCTAATATAGTATCGCAACAAGAATTAATTCAAATCTTAGAAATAATGCTTGAAGATACTAAAAAATATGATGAACATCATGTTCTGTGTTACCTAGCAGTCGATCAACAAGAAACCATTTGCGCTCAACACGATCTTCAAGCAATCAATAATTTACTAGAAGAGATTACAACTAAAGTAGAAGCCTATTTGCCTTATTCTTGTCAGATAGCTCGTCTTGATAATAGTGAGTTAGCATTGCTGCTTCGGGATTATTCTTTAGAACAAGCATCAATATTAGCCGAACAGTTACGCCAAGACTTGAATGGGTTTCCTTTTCAGTGGCATGGTAATGATTACTCCATTAGCATTAGTATTGGTGTAGTGGAAATTGATACAGATAGCTCGGATGTTATTAGTATTATGAGTGCTGCTGAGGCAGCTTGCTCTATTGCTAAACAAAACCCATCTTCAGCAAGTCAAAATGTCGTATTGATCAAATATGCAAAATAATCAGTTAAAAAATTAAACTTGTTGCCAAAAGAAACTGAGTATTGATTTTTTTGGGTCTGATTTGCGTTACTAAATAATATAGCTACTTATGTTGGTATAAATTGTATGCAAATCGACCATGTTCATTTTTACACCAGAGACGCATTAAACACGAGTAACTGGTTAATTCGCAACATTGGTTTTCAAGCGATCGCTAACCACCTTAATTATGATACTCACACCGAAGTTGTTGCTAATAATGCCGTTTTTTTGTTTATTTCTGCGCCTCTTCAGCCTTCTAGTCCAATTGCACAATATCTCAACTTTCACCCTTCTGGTGTTGCCGATATCGCCTTTCGTGTCCAGAATATAAAGGCAATTTTGGCTAAGGTTGACTATTTAGATGGGGAAATTATCCAGCCTCTACAAACTTACTCTAGCGATCGAGGTCAAGTAAAATGGGCAACAATTGCTGGTTGGGATTCTTTGCAACATACTTTAATTGAAAATAATACGGGTATTCCCTTTTGGCATCTGCTATTCCATACCAAGCAAAATATTTCAGGGGTAGAGCGATGCCTTAACCCTACAAAAATCAATTCTGCTCATGATGATCATAATATTGTGGCGATCGATCATCTAGTCTTAAATGTTGCTGCTGGAGAACTAGACAAAGCAGTTATGTGGTATCAAAATTTATTTGGGTTTAAGATTCAACAAACTTTTAGGATTCAAACTACAAGATCGGGATTGCATAGCAAAGCTTTGATCTCTCCTAACGGTCAAGTACAGTTTAATATTAATGAACCTACTTCTGCTGATTCGCAAATTCAAGAATTTATAGATGTCAATCGGGGTGCGGGTATTCAACATATAGCCTTGCGATCGACTAATATTTTTAAAACAGCAGCAATTATGCAATCTTGCGGAGTATCTTTTTTATCTGTACCCAAAACTTACTACACTCAACTGCAACAAAGATATAGTAATCAATCTATTCCTGGTTTAACAGATTGGGAATGGCAAGCGATCGAATCTCAACAAATTTTAGTTGATTGGCAGGAAGATACTCCAGAATCATTACTAATGCAGATTTTTACTCAACCCATATTTGATCGACCTACTTTTTTTTGGGAATTAATTGAAAGAAGACAGCAAGCTCAAGGTTTTGGTGAAGGCAATTTTCAAGCTTTATTTGAAGCAGTAGAAAGGGAGCAAGTAAAAAGAGGTTAAGAGTACTCTACCAAGTTTGAATTGATGGATTGAGGTAAGTGTGGGAGGTGTGGGGAGTGTGGGAAGAGAGAAGTTGCTGAGAAGATCTTTTATAACTAAAGAGTTATTACTGGCAAATATGCATAAAACGAAAATCCGATTTCTAAACTTGCATGATGTTACTGCTTACCGCGAACTGCGACTCCAAGCACTAAAAGAGTCACCGATGGCTTTTGCTTCTAGTTACGAGCAAGAAACTTGTTTAAGTTTGACTGATTTTGCTGCTAGACTTCAAGCTCACAATAATTCTACTAGTGGTATTTTTGGTGCTTTCGGTGACAGCAAACAACTTATTGGGATGCTTGGCTTTTCGCGAGAGAGTCGTCCAAAACGCGCTCATATCGGTTCTCTCTGGAGTATGTATGTTTTGCCAGAATTTCGTCGTCAAGGTATTGGAGCAGCACTTCTAGATCAAGCATTATCCCATACCCAAAGACTTGGTGTTTTGCGACAGATTGTCCTCAGTGTTACTGGGAATAATTTAGCAGCATCTTCCCTTTACAAGTCACGAGGTTTTGAGCGTTTTGGTTTAGAGTGTGACGCTTTATTTATTAACGGCAGATATTTTGACTACGAACATCTTGTATTACGTTTTAACTATGACCCATTAGAACATTCACATCCCCTTTAAACTAATAGGAAATACTTAATTGTTTGCTAATGATATTATGAGTAGTAATAATGCTTCCGAAACTGAGGAAAGAAGTGCCGATGAGATTACTAATCAAGATGAAGACAAGCTCTTCCCTGGGAGCATCCCACTTTTTAATTAAGCAGAAATACTTAGGTTAATATCACCATTTAAATAAGCACAGCGAAGTTTTAACATCTGAGGCACATTATGGGAGTTCCATTGTG
>JAAUYH010083643.1_pt1 | contig 19303 bp, 17 predicted proteins | sample 7278061 | NCBI WGS metagenome assembly JAAUYH01 (sample SAMN14350203, study PRJNA611818) | marine sediment metagenome | isolation source: surface marine sediment (0.6m) | place: French Polynesia: Moorea | collected 2018-08 | reverse complement strand
GTTATTTTTGGCTCTAAATTCCTGTAGAATTGACTCGTATTTTTTGAGATTATTTTCTACTTGGGGAATTTGATTGTTAAGAAAGCTATCTGCATTAACTGTCTGGGATTTGCTGCTACGGATTTCTTCTTTTAGATAGACATCCATCAAAGTGTTAACTACATTTGCTGCGTTATGATTGTCTTGATCTTTATAAGTAATCGTAATTACATCACTACCCTTTTCAACCCTAACGTCTAATTTTTTTTTCAGATATTTAGGTTGCAGGGGGTTTCCCGCTCGATCCTTTAAATTCAGGATGTCTATGGTTTCTTGCAAAATAGGTGTAGAGTAGATAATTTCCTTTTGAGTCAGAAGAGGTATTTGATTGTTAGGTAAAGATTTAAACTCATTGCCTTCTTCACCTATATCTGTAATAGTAGTCGTTGAGTTAGATTTATAAAGTAATTTACCTTGTGCCTGATACTGTGTTTTTAATAAACTACTAACTACTACTGTCGCTCCTACAGTTAAAATAAATACTGCTGTTGCAGGTTTCCAACGTCTTTTAAATTTTTCAAAAGAGTTAAAATTGCCAACTTTATTAGTCCCTTTCGATTCTACGGAATTTCGGGTATGAGAACCGTTGTTGAGACTTAAATTACGGTTTTCCTGAGAGTTTGACATATTATCAAGTAGTTATATAATAATTGCCTGAATTTGCTGTTTACACAGAAATTCATAAAATATAAAAAAACTTACTTGTTTAAGGTTTTGCTCAATGTGAATTTTGAACTTACAAAAACTTCAATGAGAAATCTTGATTTTTAAGACATGAGAACACTTAAACAATAATTTTATCTTGTAAACTTCTATAAGCTTTTTTGTAAAAAAATATGACATTTTAATAAATAACATTCTAACAAAATTATTAGGCACTGCAAATTAGTAGAGTATTGCATACTTAATTCATGTGTTTTAATTAGGTGTATTCTCCATTGACAATCGGTGAATTCGCATAATACCAAGGAAATGTCAATAACTTACTTAAATAGCTAAAACTTTATAGAGTAAGGATTAGGGGATTTATTAATCGGGAATTTGGACAGCTATTACCTTGAACCAAATAAAACAGTTTACTTTCTATTTTCCCAGAACTGATAGCCTACCTCAAAGAAGATTTAATGTACTATTTATCTTTAATTTTGAAAATTTTACTTCTGTGAATAAGAGGGTGACTGTTGATTAACTGGAACTACATGAATACTAAAGAGTGCTTTTGTTGAATAAAATTATAAGTAAATATCAGTATAGAATCTTTGTATTTCTATGAAAATATCTCTAGCTAGTATTATCCGAATTATCTTTTTCACAGTAGTTATGTCCACAGCTAATGCTGAATTGGCTGATGCTATGGCAATTCAGGGGAATTCTGGAGGTTCGATCAACAGTAAAGACTGTGGCTTTATTGCATCATCTCCCCATCATACGATGCGTTTGAATCAAAGAATGGATTATATGCGCCTGACAGTAAAGGCTAAAGGTGGTCAACCTACTTTATTGATCGTCGAACCTAAAACAGGTCGTAGATTTTGCGCCTTGGGAGATCAAAGAGCTGGGTTAGTACCTGAAATTTCTGGCTCTTGGGAACCAGGAGAATATAAAGTTTATGTAGGAGAACGTACTCGCAATAGATACCAGTTTACTCTTCGGATTTCTACTACACGATAATGAAAAAAGACAAGGGAGACAAGGGAGACAAGGGAGAAATTGATCAAAAATTTATTTTTGCAAGAGAGGTCTTCTTATGAAGCAGATGAATCGGTTTTTTCTTCAAGACTAACTGCTGTTACTTCTACGGCGTTAACATCTATAGTACCTGGAGGAGTCACCCGACTAAATCCTCCTGATATCACTTCCAATGGCTCGCTGCAATTGGGACAGTTAAATTCTGTATTTTTGAATCCAGTGAATTCATAATTACACACTGGACAGTTATCCTGGATTAGATTGCGTTTCAACCACCATTGCACACCCCCTATAATCAAGATAGGTAGAAGTAGCAAAAAAACCAACAACAGCAGGAAACCATTGACAACCCAACCTAAGCCCACCGAACCTAGGAACAGTGCCACAAAGATGACAGTTAACCAGCAACCTAGTCCAGAAAGATTATATTGAATTAGTTGATTAAAACGATTGTTCACAGTTTTGCCCCAGTGCTCTATAGCTTCAAATTATCTTAAAAAAGTCTCTAATTGTCTCAATTTTTAATTAAGTTTTTGTAAAACTCAAGATTTAACCTGTTAAAAAACTAATTATTTCAGTAATAATATGTAAGTACATATACCAATAAACTTAAAATATTATTATTAATGTTAGATACACTTTTTTCTATTAACAAAATTTCTTATAAACCTTTAAATATTCTCATTGTTGAGTCCAATCAACGCGATCGCATTGCCCTAGAAAAAGCTATAGAAATCAATCGACCTAATCATGAAATTTATGTAGCAGAAAACCTAGAGCAACTGTTTTTACTGATGTACTCAGAGGTTAAATTAGATATTATCTTTTTTGATATCGAACCTCAAGCCGATTTAGATGATTTAACAATCGCTCAAGCAATTGCTCCAGATACGGCTTTTATTCATTGGAGTAAATGTCAACATCCAGAAATAATTGAGCTACTACATGAGATGGGGATTAATTCTTTTTGTCTCAAGGATAGCGAACCAAGAGTAATTTTAGAGGCAATAGAAATGGGTCAATCCCATCCTAAGTTTCTGTATCTTGATGAACGTTTAGGGGAATGTTTGCCACTACTGTGCTAGTTAATATTATTCATAGTGGTTGTTGATGAGGTGTTCCTACCGCACGAGGATATTTAGACTCGGTAGGAGTAGTTTTGAGAATATAGATACAATTACGAACCCCTTGACTAATAGGTGTTTTCCCTGACTGAATCGATTGAAGTTTCCCCCCCAACTCAGATAAAGCAGATTCTAGGTTTACAGTATCTTCTTCTGACCAATGTCCTCGATATAAAATACCCAAACCGCCCACTTTAACCAGGGGTAATATGTATTCCGCACAGACAGAAGGTTGACCTACGGCTCTAATTAATGCTAAATCGTATTTCTCTCGATGGTAGGATTCTTGTCCCACGGCTTCGGCTCTACCTAAAACGGTTGTGGCGTTGTGAAGTTGAAGTAATGCGATCGCATTATTGAGAAAAACAATTTTTTTACGAGTTGAGTCTAATAAATTTATCTTCCACCCAGGCTTAGTAATAGCGATAGGTATACCAGGAAACCCTGCACCTGTACCTACATCGATAATTTTGGCATTTTTTGGTATGTGATAGCTTTGCGAATCAGTTTCTAGCAATGGTGCAATACCAGATACGGAATCCCATAAATGCTTTTCCCAAAAATCTTCAGGCGCAGTAATACGAGTTAGGTTTTGTTGTTGATTACCAATTAGAATGGTCTTGTAAAGTTCCTGAAATTTTTGCTGTTGAGATTGAGTAGGTTGCCAATTTATTGTACTCTGCCATAGCTCTAGCATTAATGGCAATTGGGGGATTTCCATAGGAATTATTAACTACTTAACATACAAACTCTCTGGGGTAATTTCACTGATTCTTCCTTGCTTTATTGTCCAACAGCGGTCGGCAATCTTGGCTAATTCTCCTGGATCGTGAGTTACTACTAATAATGTCCAATGTTCCTTAAGTTTGTCTAACAGTTGTGCTAATTGAATTCTCATCGACCAATCAAGCCCAGCAGTAGGTTCATCTAGCATTAAAATATTTGGCTGTCGGATTAATTGTACAGCCAAAGCTAAACGACGTTGCTGTCCTCCACTAAGAGAATGAGGGGACATATTCAGAGAGACTGTTTCTAATCCTACTTCAGTTAGGGCGTTTCTGACTCTTTCTATTCCCAATTCAGGATGTCCTAACCTCAATTCTTCTAGGATAGTGTTACCACAAAAATGACGTTCGGGAAACTGAAAGACAATTCCTGCAAGTTGTTGTAAATCCAGAGACATAATTTCTTGATCGCGCCAATAAATTCCCCCTCCAGTTCTTTCTGCTAGTCCTGCTAGAATTTCTAACAAAGTACTTTTACCCGAACCACTAGCACCAACAATCAATCCTAATTCTTGGGGAGCTAGCTTTAAATTAATTCCTTGTAAAATCGGCTTCTCTGTAGCAGGAGGATGATAAACCAAGTTTTTTAGAGATAACATTTTTAGAATAAGTAATAGGTCGATTTGGAACTAAGTAGCTAAAGATACGTCGATTTCAAACAAGTATATTGTATTGATTATGAAAAAATTGTTTCCATCTCATTTTATTGTTAGTTTAATTTTTGCCAGTATTTTTAGTGTAGTAAATCCAGCTTGGGCAAAAGATCCATTTAGAAACAATAATCCTCGTAATATTGGAAAACACACGGAAACAGCTTTTAAAACTTTGTTTTTGAAAGGAGATTATCGGGGTGCAGCAACTCCATTAAAATTGGCAGAATCACAAGAGCCTGATGAACCATTATCTTATGCTTTAAGAGGTTCTTTGGCTTTTACAGAGGAAGATTGGGAGACTTTAAAAATATATGGGAATAAAACCCTTAATGCTGGGGCAAAATTAGTTAAAAAAGACCCAGTACGGGGGAATCTCTACTTAGCTGTGGGACATTTCCTGGAAGGAGCTTATCTTTATGAAAAAGACGGTGCGTTTAGTGCAATTAATAAGCTACAGCTAGTTTTTAAGTATTTAGATGCAGCAGAAGATAGTGACCCAAATGATCCAGAATTAAATTTAATTAAAGGTTATATGGATTTACTGTTAGCAGTTAATTTACCTTTTTCCAGTCCCGAACAGGCGATCGCAAGATTTAAAGCCTATGCTGCACCCAATTATCTAGTGGATCGAGGATTAGCTGTGGCTTATCGAGATTTGAAACAATACGATCAAGCTTTAAAATTTGCTCAAAAAGCCTTAGATAAAGCTCCTGATAATCCAGAACATTATTATTTAAAAGCCCAAATACTACGAAAAATTGGCAAAAAACAGAATAATCTTGGTATTTTAAATGATGCGTTAAAGCACTTTAATATTGCTTTGACTAAATCAGCACAGCTACCTAAGTTTATTGTCAAGCCTCTAAAACGAGAAAAGCGTCAAACTGAAACAAAAATTGCCGAAATCACGAATCAGTAGTGGTGCTTAATTGAATAATTAAGACTTATGATAATTTGCCTTTAGTCATAAATTGTTGAGTCATTTCTAAATATTTATCGGTTTTTTGAAGATAAGTCATAGTATCTGGAACTAATCCATCAATTTGCTTGTGTAGTTGTTGTCTTTTTTCTAAAGATAACTGATGATCTATTTGTGCTTGTTGAAGATTATTTAAATAGCTACTTAGATATTCATCAAGTTGAGCAAAAAAGTTATCTACTTGTTGTTGTAAATTTCCGTCTAAATGTTGAATTACTTTAGTTTGAATATTATCAATAAAGTTTTCAGTGTGAATGTTTATTTGCTGGATTAACTCTTCGAGGGAAACAATATAATAATTTTCTTGTTTATAAGGTTTCTGATAACTTTCAGTACTATAAAAAGGAACAATCCCAAACCAGTAGTACCAAGCCCGTTTTTTAACTATTCTTTCGTCATAATCTCCTTCTACAAGACGAGTTTTAGTCCTGATAATATTTTGATTTATTTCAAGATTAGTATCTGTGTGTATCTCAGGAGTTGGCAATTGTAAATTTATTTCAAAATTAGTTTGTAATCTAACTTTTGCTCTATCAATAATTGGCTGAGTTTCTTTAGTCAAGCAATCAATTAAAATGTTGCTTGTTTGTTCAATTTCAATTTCAATATTTTTTCTAGTAGCAAGGCTCAAAGTTTCCAGCCTATTTTTTGCCCAAACCATTGCTTTTTGAGTAAAGGTATTTGCTTCTTGCTGGGTATTAAACTGAATTATTCCTGATTTTTTATGTTCTAAATTGGATTTTAAGTTTTCTGATAGCCATTTGGGTAATAGATCAAAATCAGTAATATTAGTTAAAAGTAGTTCTCTAGTTTTAATATCAGCTTTTTTGACAATATCGCCTTTTTGATATTCGGCTTCAGTAAAATATTCTTCTAAGCTAACTGTAGCTTGTTTTTTTAGATCGGCAAGGATGATTTCGAGATTATATTGTAATTGACTCTTAATTTCAGCAACTTGTTTTAAATTGTTACTACAAACTCCTAAATAATCTAAGTCTGATTCGAGATGTTTAATTTCTTCTTGTAGTTTTTCGGTGTTTTGATTGATGGCATTACTGCGAAGGCTGAGGTCATCTTTTAACTCTAAAAGACGATAGCGACTTAAGTTTAAAGCTGACATTAAACAGCGAGGGGCAGCACTCTCCATGAGGGTAGAAATTGCTTGTTGCAGGAAAGGAGAAAATCCTGATTTTTTCCAGAGCTTAAGAGCTTTTTGGGCTAGAAATTTGACTGTGACATCTTCAATCTCTTCTTCCCAATCAATACCAAATACTTCTTGTGCCACTGTCTCCAGGGAAGCAATTTCTAAAAGTTGTATTTTAGGATTTTGTTGAACTTCTAATAAAAATTGGGTTGCTGCAAAGGCACGAATCGCCGATACTTCAAAGATGCGATTCTCCACATTTGACCCATTTAATTCTAAATCTGCAATGACAAAGTCTTTGATTTGTTCACTGGTCATATCTCCTTTACGGCGTTGATCTACCTTATTGACAACAATATAAAGATTGTCTTGACCAATTAATTCTAGAACAGGTTTGACTTGTTTTTTGATGGCTTCTGCTGCTTCGTTATTGAGTTGAGTATAGTCAAGTACGATCAAGACAATAGAACTACGACGTAACTGCTCTTCTACTACATTAGTTAGCCTGAGATGATCTCCTGCTTCGTTAGGACCTGGAGTATCTACAATGACTAAATTACCCAGAGTTTTAGCTTGAGAGATGCCTGATATACCCAAAAAAGGAGTGGTAATGCAGGGGACTTCCGTAAATTTAGCCAAAGGGTCTTGTATGGGTTCGAGAGCGCAGTAAAGACGGAGAATGTGGTTAAGATGGTTTAAGGTTTGGTTGATCTCTCCACGTCCTTCAACATAATTGCAGAAAGGAAATTTTTCTGTTTGTATTACTTCTAATAAATCTAAAACATGAGGGTATCTAGCTAATCTCTGTTTTATTGCTTCGATTCCTTCTTCAGCTATTTGTTTTTTGATGTCTTGGTAAATATCTTGAAAAATACCAAGAGTTTCTGCTGATAGGTTTAAGGTTGGTTGTTTGAGTTTAGTGCTAAAAACGATTTCTGTGGGGAGTGTAGTCATCGCAGTGGCACAACTTGGTAATAATTCTTGTCCCGCGATCGCATTAATGATAGTGGATTTCCCTGCTTTCATCGGAGCGACAATTGCCATTCTGAGTTGCAAGTCTGCTACATTCTGACTAGCTTTGGCAAATTGCTGCTTAAATTGACGATATTTGTTGCTAGAAGCTTCTTTGGTTAAATTAAGCTCAGTTTTTTCTATTAAACTGGTAATTTCGTCTAATAAATCGATTACATCTTGTTGAAAGTTTTCAATTTTTGGTGGTTTCTGACGGGTTTTTTGATCGGATACTTGATTAACCATTCAGCAGACTATATTAACTCTTCTTATGAGTTTGGCATACAGGAAATAGGTATAACCTCAGTAAAAACTTCATAATCTCAATCTCATGGAACAATTGTTCATCGTTCATCCTTTACTACTAACTATTAGCTGCTATGGTGTTTGACTAATTTTAGTTTTGTTGAACCTCTGATCGATTTCTAATAAGTTATTAGTTGCTGGGTAGACAAGAGTAATTTAAGTATTATTGCTTACGTATTGTGTTTATTTATATAAATTTAGATTAATAAATACAACTTTTATGAATTTAGATATAAGAAAATTATTTATAATTTATTAATAATAAAAAAGTTGGTTTAGTTGTGATTTTCGCTGTAGTTTGATTTTTTTGGTTGATCCCTATTCTTTTAATCTAAACAGTCTGATTCATAATAAATTACCTTTTTGTGTAATCAAGGGGCAATAAAACATGAGATATTCATCTCCTTCTAATCTAGGACAATCTTTGGCTTTAGGTATCATGTTAATTGTTACTAGCTTGGCGGTGATTATACTAATGAGTATAGCCAGTGGACAACTCTAACATTGTTTTAATCAAGTCTCTGACAAATGAATACCGCTATCGAACTAGACTATCTTGATCTAGCGTTAGCCCTAGGAATCATAGGAACTACTATTGTCTTATCTCTATGGCAAAATTTGGGCTTAGAAAAACAATTGGCGATAGGAGCAGCTCGTTCTTTGCTACAACTATCGGTAGTAGGATATTTATTAGATTTGATTTTTGTACTCAATAATTGGTTAGCTGTAGTAGGAATCATTATGATTATGTTGTCTATTGCAGCTATAACCGCCCGCAATCGCATTGATCGCAAAATTCCAGGAATATTACCTTTAGTTTGGCTTTCTCTACTTAGTAGTACTGCTCTAACTGTGGGTTACATGATAATAGTCATTATTCAGCCTTCGAGTTGGTATGAGCCTCAATATTTAATACCTTTGGCAGGAATGATTTTGGGTAACGGGATGAATGGGGCTGCTTTAGCTGGCGATCGCTTAATAACTGGAATTAAACAACATCGCCTGGAAATCGAAACTTATCTTTCCCTTGGTGCAACACCCAAGCAAGCAATTTTTAATTATCAGAAAGAAGCAATCCGTACGGGCTTAATACCAATTTTGAATAATATGATGGTGGTTGGACTAGTAAGTTTACCAGGAATGCTTACTGGTCAAGTAATAGCGGGAAACAATCCCTTAAACGCAGCTTCTTATCAGATTTTAATTTTGTTCGCTATTCTAGGAGCTAACTTGATCACAACCCTGTTGGTGACAGAAACTCTCTATCGCAAGTTTTTTAATAGTTCAATGCAGTTGCAGGTTTAGTAATTGTTAATAAATAGTTAAATCTCTCGGATTTTCGATTTTGCTTGTTGCCAAAGGGTTTCTAATTCTTCTATTGTATAGGTTGTTAAAGAACGCTCAGCGAAAGACTCCATTATTGATAGGCGTTGAATAAAACGCTGGTTAGTGCCTTTCAAAGCTTGATCTGGATCAAGCCCGTACCAACGAGCCAAGTTAATAATAGTGAATAACAAATCACCCAACTCAGCCTCTTGATGAGCTTGATCTGAGGTGGTTAACGCCTCCTTAAATTCCGCTAATTCTTCATCAAACTTTTCCCAAACGTCTGCTATATTTTCCCATTCAAAACCAGAAGCAGCTGCTTTTTTTGATATTTTCATCGCCGAAGTTAAAGGAGGCAAACTTCGAGCATAGCGACGTAATTTATTGCTCAATAGTTGAGCTTGTTCTGGAGTTTCTCCCTTTTCTTTCGCCTTAATCTGTTCCCAATTTTGGTGAACTTCTTCTGCACTATTAACTAGTACATTAGCAAAGACATGGGGATGACGACGAATTAGTTTTTCAGTGATACCTTTGGCTACTTCTTCTAAAGAAAAATAATTATTTTCTTGGGCAATTTGAGCTTGTAATACTACTTGTAATAACAAGTCTCCCAATTCTTCTGCGATCGCGTTTTGGTCTTGACTATGAATGGCATCTATTACTTCATAAGCCTCCTCCACTATATAAGGAATAAGACTTTCAGCAGTTTGCTCTAAATCCCAAGGACAACCACCATCGGGGTTTCTTAACTGTGCTACTACTTCTATTAAATTTTTTAGAGCGGTTAAAACAGAACTATAAATATTAAGATTGCTACTCATTTTATTATAAATTTTATTTGTAGGAAACTTGACACTATTTGAATCAGCTTAATCTTTGTTAATGTAGTTTTTATTACATCGATTTTTAATGTAGTTTTTTTTACTTTTGAATATAGTTTAGTTTACATGAATTGAGGATTTTAGTATCAAAATAAAGTTAGATTCAGTTTAAAGCAACCTTTATCAAAACTTTATACATTCTAAGTAAATTTATAGATTAATATTTAGGTGTTAGGCAAATTATGAAATATTGAATTTTAAGGGGAAGTAAAAATGGTTGCTCAAGGTAATCAAACTTATAACGGCGATAGTGGCGACAATAATAGTAGACTTCTATTCATGCCAGACGCTCTTAAAGGAAATGATCTTCTAAACGGAAATGACGGTGATGACACTCTAGATGGGTTAGGGGGTAATGACGAAATCATAGGTGGAGTCGGCGATGATGCTCTCTTTGGTGGAGCAGGACGAGACTCCCTCTTCGGTGAGGTTGGTGCTGATACTATTTCTGGTGGTTCTGGTAGCGACACTATCGAAGGTGGTGCCAACAATAACGAATTAGGGGAAATTGATGTAATCTCTGGTGGTGGTGGTCGTGACCTCATTTATGGTGATAACGCTGGACCTATTCTTCCTAATCCCAGCGCCCCATTTTTGGTAGAAGGAAATGACTTTATCACCGCCGGTGCTGGTCATGATACTGTTTTCGGTCAAGGTGGTGATGACACCATCTTTGGTAATGGTGGTAGAGACCTAATTGAAGGTGGTGATGGCAATGATGTCATTAACGCTGGTGCTGGTCGTGATACTGTCTTCGGTCAAGATGGAGATGATGAAATCTTGGGTGCTGGTGGTAGAGATAGTCTAGTTGGTGGTGATGGTGATGACACCATTACTGGTGGTGCTGGTAGCGACACTCTAACTGGTAATGCTGGTGAGGATGTCTTTGTCTTTACACCTGCAACTGATCTCAAAAACTTTAATGTGGATATCATCACCGACTTTGATGTTAACGAAGACAAAATCGACCTCACTGCATTTGGTGGTCTTAACTTAAACGCGGGAGCTGTTAACGGAAACATTCAATATAGCCGATTTGAATTCGGACTTAAAGAAGGTCTGGAAAGTGCATTCTATCAAAGAGGTGCTGATGTATTTATTGGTTCTAGACCTGTATTAGGTGGAGGCTATGGTTCTCTTCAGGGTACTGGTGGTTTTGGCAATGGCTTAAATCAAAGTGTAATCATTCTTGAGGACGTTAACATTAATGATCTTGGTGGTGGCAACTTTATCTTCCCTGGTGAAACAGACTAAGTTCGAGTTCCTAACTTAATCTTTGTCGTGTGATAAAAGAAAGCCTCCCTAGAAATATAGGGAGGCTTTAACTATGTAAGAAGATAGCATCGATGTGTGTGATCCTGAGCTTAGGTAAATTTAGCTGAGAGGTTCATCTCTCTTAGGCTTTTTTGCGACCATCACGCCATGCAGCAACAGTACGTCCAAAATTAATTTTAAATTCGGCAAAACCCATAAGCCCCCCTGGTCTGTTCTCATCCCAGGAAGCGGAAAATATACTATAACTTAACCCTATTACTCCTAATCCGAATAGACCCGCCGAGACGAAAACAACAAGATAGGGTGGGAAATCCAATAAGTGACGGGAGAATAACCAATAGAAAATAAAGAATGAAGATATGCCTAAAGCTGTGGGAATTCCTGAGAAGACTACCATACGGCGAATCATTCTGTTACTTACAACCTTGGGGATAGCAGATAGACTGGCATCGGAGTTGCTATTTTTTTTAGGTTTTTTTTGGGTAACTTTTTCTTTGACAGACTCGTTTTGAGATTTAGGGGCTGTTTTTACTGGTTTTTTCTTGTTGCTACTGGGTTCAAAAGGCAGGCGGTTCTTTTTAGAATTTTTAGCCATAAAATTAATTTTAAATTGTTCAGTATTCTATTTTTCCAGTTTCTCAGCCCCTTGGTAACTTGGTCAACTCATAATTACTTTAATATTAATTAACGGCGAATTCCTAAACGACCAATTAGTTTTTGATAACGTCCATAGTCTTTCTTCTGAATATAAGCTAGAAGACGTTTACGACGACCAATCATTTTTAAAAGTCCTCTTCTGGAAGAGTGGTCTTTTTTATTGCTTCTGAGGTGTTCGGTAAGTTGGTTAATTCTGGTAGTCAGCATTGCTACTTGGAGATCGGCAGAACCAGTATCAGTTTCATGAACCTGATATTCACTCATGATCTCTTGTTTGTGCTGTTGGGTTAAAGCCATAGTTTCTGGTCAGAAAATAAAATTGAACTGCAAACAAATATCATATCATTATTTTTTAGTTCTAGAGATATAGTTCAATTTAGTCCCAAGGCAGTAGCTATATTAGAAGGTATCTGTAATAATATGCTTGCTTTAATTAGCAAGGCTGTATGCTTTGCTGGAAAGAGGGGATAGGCAATGGGGAACAAAAAACGATGTTTTTGTTTTCTCATGCCTTGAATATTATTCACCCGCTCTATTCCCTGGTATCTATTCCCTTTAAGGTGTTGAAATAGTGAAATTTTCTTTTAGTTCAGGTGCCAAACCTAGCCCTAGTGATGAACAATTAATCCAAGAATCTGGCTTGGGTACTTTTGGAGGGGTATATACTCCCTCGATTTTAACTATCTTGGGGGTAATTATGTACTTGCGTTTCGGCTGGGTGGTCGGAAATGCAGGTTTAATTAATACTCTCATAATTGTTACTATCTCTACGGCAATCACTTTTTTAACGGCTTTATCAGTATGCGCGATCGCAACAGATAGAGTGGTTCGGGTTGGTGGGGCATACTATATGATCAGTCGCTCTTTAGGAATTGAGACTGGTGGTGCAGTAGGAATATCCCTTTACTTTGCTCAGGCAATTTCCGTTGCTCTCTACACTATTGGTTTTGCCGAAAGTTTTGTAGATGCTTTCCCAAGATTCCATTTCAACCAAGTTTATGTAGCTTTGGTGGTGACAATTTTGGTGGGAATTTTGGCAATCACTTCAGCCAGCATTGCTATTAAAGCTCAGTATTTTATTATGGCTGCGATCGCATTATCCCTACTATCTCTAATTTTTGGTCATTCTGTACCAGAAGTAGAAACTCAAATGCTTTCTAGTCCCCCTGAAAGTGCTGAACCTTTTTGGACGGTATTTGCCGTATTTTTTCCAGCGGTGACAGGGATTATGGCAGGAGTCAATATGTCAGGGGATTTAAAAGACCCAATTAAATCGATTCCTAGAGGAACACTGGCAGCAGTAGGGACAGGCTATGCAATTTATATGATATTGCCCATAATTCTTGTATTTAGGGCGGATAACTTAAATTTAATTGAAAATCCCTTGATTATGCAGCAAATATCCCTATGGGGTCCTGCTATTCTGTTGGGAGTTTGGGGAGCAACTCTTAGTAGTGCTATTGGTAGTATTTTAGGTGCACCTAGGGTTTTACAAGCTTTAGTAAGGGATGGGGTCTTACCGCGTTTATTTAATCCTTTGGGTGCTGGTTATGGCAAAGAAGATGAGCCTCGTAATGGCACAATCGTAACTTTGGGATTTGCGATCGCTGCTGTCTGTGTGGGGGACTTAAATTTAATTGCACCTATATTAAGTATGTTTTTCTTAACTACTTATTTAGTGTTAAATGTTGCTGCTGGCATCGAAGGCTTTTTAGAAAGTCCCTCTTTTCGTCCTACTTTTAAAGTTCATTGGTCATTATCCCTTCTTGGTGCTATCGGCTGTTTAGGGGTAATGTTTTTGATCGATGCAGTTTCTACCGTTCTGGCTGCGGTGATAGTTTCTCTGATTTATATTTGGCTGCAAAGACGGGAACTGCAAACTACCTGGGGAGATACTAGGCGCGGAATTTGGATGGCATTAATTGCTATGGGTATTTTCCAGATGGAAGAAGAAGATGATACCAAAAATTGGCGACCTCATATTCTGGTACTTTCTGGTGCACCCCAAAAACGTTGGTCTTTAATTGAACTAGCGGACTCCTTCAGTCATAATCGTAGCTTAATGACCGTTTCTAGCGTCTTACCCAGTGGTTCTAGAGATTTGGGTCAACAAATCAAATTAGAAAAGACAATTCGGGAATATCTTAAAAAACGAGGAATTAGAGCTTTAGTACGAGTCATTACCGCCAATGATCCTTTTGACGGAGCAATGAGACTAGTAGAAACCTATGGGTTAGGTCCTCTGGTTCCTAATACTATTTTGTTGGGAGACAGTGAAGAACCCTCCCGCAGAGAACAATTCTGTAAAGCGATCGCACAAATTCATAATAGTAAACGCAATGTGGTGATCTTCCATGAAAATACCAAACAGAATTTTGGTGGTCGTCGTCGTATTGATGTGTGGTGGGGTGGTATTCAAGCCAATGGAAGCTTGATGCTCTTGTTAGCCTATTTATTGCGTACTGATATTAATTGGCGCAATGCTCGCATCTATCTCAAATTAGTAGTACCTGATGAGGCAGCAGCAGCAGCAGCAAAAGATAATTTGCAAGAGTATATTGAGAAACTCCGTATTAATCATGTGACCCCTCAAGTTTTGCTTTCCCAAGGTCGTCCTTTTGGAGAGATTTTGCGCCAATATTCCCGTAACGCGGATTTAGTATTTTTAGGAATGGCAACCCCCAGAGAAAACTACATGGAATACTATGAAAGTCTTCAAGCTAAAGTGATAGATTTACCCTCTACGATCTTCGTTTTAGCTGCTCCCGACTTTGCTATTGGAGAAGTATTAACCGAAGACTAAATCAATTTAGCTCTAAAATACTTCTGTTGAGTTATAGTCTAAAAAAAAGCGATCGCAATATGGCTAAAAAATATTTATATGGGTTATTAATTTGTTTAACCATATGTCTAGCTGCTTTACCAACAGTTTTTAGTGCTAATGAAAATGTATGTAGTTACGATCCAAAAGTTTATCAAGGTTTAAAATTAGCCCAATTATCTCAAGCATTAGAGAATACTGGAATCATTGGTAGAATTCATGGTGCTGCACCAGAATCTCAAATGTTTGTCCTGGCTGTACGGGAGCCTAATAATTTTTTTAGCAGTCGCGAATTTTCCTTGTTAGCCAATAATTCAGCTACTCTGAACCAATTTAAAACACTCAATCGTCATGATAGGGTCTGTATTCAAGGCAACATAATTCCTAATCGTAGTCCACAACAACATATTGCAGTAGATTCAATTCAAGTAGTAGAAAAATGGTCACAATCAAAAGGTTTTGCACCTTATAAAAGAAAAACGGATTTTCCTGAAGAATTAAGAAAGCAAACTAGCTTGATCGGGAAAGTTCATGCTATCGGTGCAGAGGGCAAAATTTTAGTAGTAGAGTACCAAGATGGGGTAATTCCTATTTATGTAACCAGTACTAAATATAGTCAAAATCTTTATCGGGGAGATATTATTGAGCTTTCCTATCAAATTCAAATCCGACCCCAACAACCTATTCATTTAAAATTAGATACGACACAACCAGAACCAATAAAAGTTTTAGATGCAATTGCCTCATGGCATAATCAGGAAAATACTCTCACTGGTAAGCTAGTAAAATTCCCCAAAAGTCCTCAACTCAAGTTTGATATCTATGCCATGGAAGTAGATACTCAAGGAATCAAACGTTATTTTACCTTAGTTAATTTTGAAAGCAATAGTGAATTCCAAAAGATTCGTCATAAATTAGCCAAAATTTGGGATGATAATGCCTCAACAGCAGTCTCTGGTAGAAATATGTTGATTAATCCTGAAGTGACTATCCAGGCTCAAGGCATAACTAATATCATATCCCCCAAACAAGCTAACCCTCAGATTTTATTGAATAGTGCAGAGGAAGTTAGACAATGAAGTTAGCTAGATTCGATAAATTTAATACTCTACAGGTGGTGGGACAAGACGTAACTTACAAATGGTATCATCGATCATCTTCAGAGTGGCAAATTCTTGTTGAGGTAGGGGATAAGTCTTACTGACTTCTGGGTTATTTTCCAAAAAAGCAAACGCTTGGCGAAATTCTTGTGGTTGAGCCGAAATAGGAGCGTCAAAATGACAGGGAATGATCTGGTTAAAATCCCACTGGGCTATTTTATCCGCCCACATTAAAGTAGCTTTGGGAGCGCGATTTAGGATCAGAGTTTGGAGAATTGGTGCCACAAATAAACGACCATTTCCCCGTAGAGAATTAAAACACTGTTGCCAATTATCTTGCCACTGGAAAGGATATAAACCAAAATACCCCTGTTTACTGCGATCGCTGGCACGAAAAGCATCCCGAAATACCCCCAACCACTGAGGAATCCCCAACACACTAGGCTGAAAATACATAGCAAACAGAGCAATTCTTTGCCATCCTTTACGACGAGACTCATAGTTATCGTTCATAGGATCCCAAGCCTGATCCCTAGAGTGAAATAGTAGAGGATAAGGATCGACTAAATTAATTTGTGGTGGATTTTCAGGAATAGAAACAATAGTATCAGTAACTAGTAGGATACGCGATCGCTTGTCATAAAAAGCAACTTCCGAAAAGCAACCCAACTTTAAATCAATAGTATCTAGAATTGCATAGTCAAATTGATCGGCAAAAGGAGTTTTACTACTATCAGCAGGTAAAATATGAGTCCGTTTTCTTGGTAGTCCGAGCCAACTTAAAGGCAGATTGATCGGAAAACTCCATTGATCTGGTGCGACAAATACTTGAGCTTGAGGACACTTTCGGGCAAAAGGTGCCACAAATACTTTATGCTCCACTCCCGAAATAGTAGGAAGAATAATATATTTAACATCTCCATGCTCTGCTACCAACTCTTGTAACAATCTCATACATTCAATAGTAGGAGCAACAGGAGCATAAACTAATAATCCTCCTTCCTCCAATTTCACCACGGTCATACGGATTGGCACAACAACATAAAAAATGCCTTGAAGTTGCTCAAAAGTCCAGACTGAGTTTTTAATCACTTCTCTACGAATAGTTCGTCTCTGACCATAGGGATAAATTGGCACAATTGACCAATATGACCAGGAAAAATCTCTAGAACTAGACTGATTAACCATTACAGATTTGTTAAGTTGATATTTAATAGCATTAAAAATAATAGTCTATATCCAGGATATATTTGCCATTATTGCTCTAGCTCCAACAAGTAGTCATTTATCCTTGTAAATAGCTCTACATTTTGGCTCTGATCGTAAAAGTGTAATTACTCCCAGGCTCTAGCTGATAATCACAACTTTCTAAAAAACGACCTAAAGGCTCGTGAATCAGAGCTTTACCTAAACAGGGTTGAATCAATAGCTGCCTATAACGAAAAAGCCACTGAAACTGCCAAGTATATTCTGCTGCTCGCACTTCTCCCTTAATATTGCCCAATTGCCAACACTGTTGAGTGATTGAAACGTGTGCAATTGTTTCTGGTTTATCATGAGCCATTATGATTCCAGTACATCTCCTATTGATACTAAATCTGATTTTAACTTTCAAAAGGAATTGAGCAAAATAAAAGGAGTCTGAATCAGACTCCTTTTTATTGATGATTTCAAATATTCAATCGATTGTTAGGGAAAAAACTGGACTACCGTTGATTGTTAAGCAGAAGCATCCAAATTTAATTCGCAAGTAAGAGGACAAAAAGCATAGACAGGAGCTTTAACAGGATTTTCTTCACCATGTAACCAGCTAAGCCAACTTACTTCTTCTGGATGAATTCCTTTAGCTGTAAGAATAGCTGCTCCCAGGATAACTATTAAAACATTAATTCCAATAATACTTCCTGCTACCAATAAAACTGCACTAGAAGGTAAAACTGTTTGTAAAACAACTGTTGCGAGAATACCTACTGTGACCAATAGAAATCCTACAGGAAAACCAACCACTAAAAGGCAAACTGTCAAAGTAAAACTCCACAATAAAAAACTTTTGCTTAAACCTAAATAACTATTTCTGTGTAATGTATTATTTTGAATTGACTGCATCTCAAACTGCTCCAGGTGGATAATTAACGACAACAACAACTTAAATCAACGGTAATTAAAGATATTTTCGAGTTCATTAGACTCTACTTAATCTTTACCTTATAGAAATCAGTATAAAGAATTCTGGTTAATAAATTTTTTTTCGTCAACATTTTTTTACAATTAACTCTCATTCTTATTGATTGCTGGAATAAGCTAAATAGCGATCCCCAAGGGTTTTTGACCATAGAAAAGCTATATTTAGCAAAATCTGAGGTTTTTTTTTATTTCTTAGTATTGTCAAAATAGATACTTTTAATCAATCAACTAGGTGTAAATACCTAGGTATTTTATAGTGTATTTTTCTAGAACTAAGATATTAACAATAAGCCAATACTATAATCTTGATCGGAACACTGTGGTCAAATAGTTAGCTTTGTTACTAATTGCTGTCTGATAAATTCTAAGGTTTCAAGGAATATTTAACTAATTCAAGAAATTCTAGATTTGCCATTACTCATTATAAAAATTACAGTTAGTTTTATTGGTGCATAATTACTGGCTGAAAAACTCCTAAGTAATTATAACTAGCCATAAATTTCGTAATTAATTATATCGAGTATGGCAGAAACTTTGGATAGAAACCTCAGTATGACAAAAACTCTTAATAATTATGTTCGAGCCCAGTTGCTTTTGGGAACAATAAGAGAAATAAAACTTCAAAAAAAATACAATAATGAATCAAGGACTTTCTCCTTTACCACCACCACCACCACCAAAGAATTTAGAAAAAAAGAAAGGAAAAGCACAAGCAAACATACAAGATTCTCGCGCCATTGATACCAGAAAAAAGGCTAATCGTCCAAAACCATCTCCTGGTCAACCTACTTTAGAATATATTATTAAAAATGCCTATGAAGCAGGGTTCTCTGATATTCACTTGGGAGTAGGAGTTGTTCCGAGAATGCGCGATCGCGGTGAAATGGCTTTAACCGACTATCCCAAAACCGACCACAACACCTTTATGAGTTGGTTACATGAAATTCTATCAGAGCAAGACATCCAGAAATTTCTTACAGAATTAGAGTTTGATGGTGCGACTCAATATGATTTTGCTAGGGTTAGGATTAATGTTTTTGATACTTTAACGGGACCCGCCTTGGTTATGCGGTTGATTCCCTTAAAAATCTTAACTATGGATCAATTGGGACTCCCTCCAGTTTTTCGAGATATTTCCGATGTTCATAAAGGATTAATCTTGGTCACAGGTCCTACGGGTTCGGGTAAATCTACCACTATGGCTGCTATGGTAGACTATATCAACACAGAACATGCCAAACACATTATTACCATTGAAGACCCCATTGAATTTGTTCATCAAAGTCGTCGTTCTTTGATTAAACAAAGGGAGGTTGGAATTAATACTCG
>JAAUYH010238747.1_pt1 | contig 19304 bp, 16 predicted proteins | sample 7278061 | NCBI WGS metagenome assembly JAAUYH01 (sample SAMN14350203, study PRJNA611818) | marine sediment metagenome | isolation source: surface marine sediment (0.6m) | place: French Polynesia: Moorea | collected 2018-08 | reverse complement strand
CCACATTTACTTGACGTTTTCCTGACATTACGTACGTTGCGGAGGCTGCGGAAGCCCAAACACCCCTCCGCAACTTCCGCACGGAACCGGTCCTAATTTGCAATAACCTACATTGGGTTCAAGGCATACGATTGGTGTATTGGACACGATCCCGCTGCGTGCGGAGCATGTAGAAAGGGCCTGCGAGAGCCCGCCCGCTCTCCCGCACTCATCACTTGACGGACTCCAAAGGTAAGGCAGCGCCAGAGAAAACAATGATAACGCATTTCTCTTTTCTTAAACCGGCTCCACACTACGTGCTAAACTTGCTCTAGATTCTAACCGATTTCTGAACACTGCATTCACGTCGAAGAATACGAACCCGAAACGGGACTGAAACAGACGGCAAGCAGTCAAACCGAGACACAAACATTGCTACATAGACAAAGCAAGACACGAAATGGTTCGCAATTTTAATCACAAGTATAGAACAGAACACTTTCCGCTTGATTCCAATATTCAAGTTTGTCTCAACGGAGGCAGGGGCTAGGGCTTATTGCGCGCGAGCAAACTCAACAACACGTTTCTCGGGGGAATAACGCACTACCAGCTGCACATTGGGGTGTTGGGCGCAGACGCGGCGGATGAGGTGGAGGATCTTCTGCAAGAAGGCGAGCATGACCGAGGGGCGCCAGGGGTGGGCGTCCAGTATGGCCAGCTGTTCATTGGCAATTCTCGGCAATTCCATGGTGTCCACACGGATGACCCTTGTCAGCGTGCCGTCGTCGTCGCGCATGCCCACGGCCACGGAGCCGGTGCCCGCGAAGAAGGCCTGGAACCAGAGCTTGCGCAGCTTCGCGCCATAGAACGTTTTCTTGTCTTGCTCGGTCACGGGCTCCTTCACCGTGCGCAGCTTCACGTAATCATACAGCGTGGGCTCGTCGCCCTCGGGCGCGTCTTGCGCGTCGATCTGCGCCGCGAACGCGATGCGAAGGGGCCCCAGTAGCCTGGTGATGACGGTGCGGAACTCCACCAGCGCCGAGACCTTGGTCGTCGCGTCGTTCTCGTCGAGCGTCCCGGTCGCGTACGCCTTGAACGAGTGGGCGTAATAATTCGCGAGCTGCTGCTCCGGCGTGATTTCGTTATCCTGTCGAACGATGTGGTGCAGCACGACCGCACCACCGCCATCCACGTCCATGTTCTGCACACACGACATCGACCATTGGTAGCGGAAATTATAGGGCGTCGACGCGATATTTTCAAGGCAGGTACGCAGTGATAAAAAGTGGACTTCCGCGCCTTGCGGCAACACCTCCAATGCGGGGTCGATCGATAATACTTGGTACCCACGGTCGAAGAAAATCGAATAGTTGTGCCCCAGTGATACCCCCTCCTCGGGATCCCGATAACTGAAAAGTGATTCGCGTGAATGTAGAGTGATATCGCCTTGTTGATTACGAGAGTAGTACGCAATCTCTTTCGGTTCCCCTATAGTCAAATCCGCCACTCCGTCGCGGTTTTGTCGTAGCCACTGTCGACAATCGAGTGTTAGAAGTACGTCTGGTGTGGTCTCTCCCGGAAGTGGCTGTCGAACACAGTCATATGGTCGATAACCCCCTCCACGACCACCACCGCGTCCACCGCGCCCACGACCCCCGCCTCCATGTGCAAACCCACGCATACCCCGCCCACCTCGCATCTGTCCCCGGCCACGTTTTCCTCCGCGACCGTTGGGATGCACATGATGTCCTCCTCGACCGTGATGACCGCCACGCGGTAAGTATCCACCACGGGCAGGAGCTCCGCGTCCACGACGATTTACAGGAGAGGACGGATGAGCACCATAATAATTTCTAACAGGGGGAGGACCTCGTTCATGTTGATTCATGTGATGAGGCGGCGGGGGTGGAGGAAGAGAATCATTCAACCTATTTTCGATTGGGGGCGGGCCCTGATACCCATTATGACCATGTGCACCGGATGCGGTTGCACCATCATGATAATGATTGCTGTGATTGTTGCGAGGTAAAGACGGTTGTTCAACCGGGGAGGCGATGTAGCCGCCGGGATTGAACACGGGCGCATCGGGGTTGTACACGGGTGCAGTCGCACCCCCGCGTGCGATGCGGCCGCCACGCGCAGCGCCTCGCCCACCCCGCATGCCACGTCCACGATGCATTTCGGTATGGGCCACCTCCGCCATGGAGGCTTGAAGGGTGAGTAAAAATTGCGAGTCGCGGATCAACTTTTTGGGTTAACCTTCGACAAGTGCTGGTCTCCAATTCGACAGCGCGACTTGAGAACCCACGAGTCCTGTTGGATTGTGCTTCTTATATGGCACACTGCAGTATACAGCAATCACCGTATACGACATCTTGTATATCGGGCACAACGAAATCGCAAGGAACTTCGCTCCATACCTGAGTCCTTGGCTAATTATTTCTACTTTCTCGAATAATTTGCGAGATGTAAAATACCGTACAGCTGTCCCGGTGAGCGAGTCTGAATTATTGCCCGCGCTCTCAATACTGTACCGCACGTAACCGTAAATACCGTAAGACCATGGATTACTGAACAAACCCGTTCCAAGTTAACCACCATGAAAGCAATTTCCGTTGTGACCAAGACCTCACTCAAATAAACCCTATCCCAAGTTATAAATAGTTGCAACGTAGAACAATGAACTCGCTTTTCTTGGAAAGTACTAGTAAACTCTTTATCACGTGATACAAACGACCAAAACGAAGGCGAACAGCACAAGAAACACAATCTCCAATGCTTCACTTTCCCATATTAGTTATCCGCCACCGTGTACATGTCCACGAGGTCCTGTACATCCAGCTTGGAGCCGACGATGAGCGGCATCCGCTGATGCACCTGGTCGGGGATGATGTCCATGATACGCGACCTGCCCGTCGTCGCAATGCCGCCCGCCTGCTCCACGAGGAAGCTCATGGGCGCACACTCGTAGAGCAGGCGCAATTTGCCGTTCGGGTTCTTCGCATCCCCGGGATAGCCGAACACGCCCCCGTACAAAATCGTGCGATGCACGTCGGCCACCAAGCTGCCAATATAGCGCGATGAGTATTTCTTCCCCGACTTGCCCGTGCCGTTCTTCATCCCTTCCACGTACTCCTTCAGCACCGGGTCCCAGTCCGGCGCGTTCGCCTCGTTGAACGAATAAATCGAGCCACGCTCGGGAATGCGCATATCGGGATGCGTCAGCACGAACTCCCCGATTTGTTGGTCCAACGTGAATCCGTACACCCCGTCTCCGACGGTGAGCACCATCATGCAACTGCTCGAATACATACAGTATCCCGCAGCTACGAGGTTGCTTCCCGGTTGCATCGTATTGTACAAACATGTGAGTTCCGACTCGTCGATCTTGCTTTCCCAGTCACTCGCCAGGCAGCCCGTGTTCTGCACAAAAATGCCGAAGATCGTGCCTGTCGCGATGCCTGCATCGATGTTCGAGCTCCCGTCAAGCGGATCGAACACCGCCACGTAGTTGCCCGAATACACCTCGTCAATCATCACGGGTTGGTCCTCTTCCTCGCTCGCAATCACGCCCATTTTGCCGGAATACCTCAACGAGTTCTTCAACACCTCGTTCGACAGCACATCCAACTTCTTTTGCTCCTCGCCCTGAATGTTCACACTGCCACCGCCGTCCTCGAGCCCCACCAAGTTGGTGATTCCCGCACGCTGCACCAAGTTGCAAATCTTCTTACACGCCAGCTGGATCGACTGAATCAGGCCCTGCATGTCCTGCAGGTGCTCCTGATCCGTGTTGTCCATCGTCATCTGGATCATGAAGCGCGACAGCGTCATCGGCGAGGTGTCGGTGCCCTTGTCGGTCATCCGCGTCGAGGGCGCCGATGCCGCCACGCTCATCGTGCACGCGGAGCGGTGGCGCGCGCGTGTCGGTGCATGGCGCTTGCTGGTGGTCGCATTCGACGCGGGGTGGCGTAACAATGGGACGGCGGATACGAACGCAGTCATCGTGGTACGGGTAACGTGGTGTGTCGGCTTTGGTGGTGATGGTGATAGGTCATGCTCAAAGTGATGGTGACACTGACGGCCGAGGTACATGCATCACGCATCACGGTGTGTGGCTGGGAACTCATCGTGCCGCTCGAGATCTCCTTCAGATTCACTGTAAGATGCTTCATTAGTGCATTGCTTCGATACACTGTATACGTCGCACAGGCACTCAAACACGCCGCACTGTTTGGAGGCTCGGATATCGATCCTTCTTCCTCTCTCCTCTGATTTTGGTTATAGAGGAAGTCGAATATTTCATTAAAGAAACGGCGAATGCGTCGTTAAATTTGCGAAAACAACCCGAAAAGATTCACCAATCCGTTCCATCGACTTTTCCTTGACGTACATTCAACAAGAATGCTGCTATGAAAGTAGTCGCTTTATCCAAAATTTCATATACATGCGCATGAACAGAGTCGACGAAAATTCTGTGGTTCACCAGGCATCAACAGAGGTGCAAAACGGCAACAACTCTCCCACTTGCCAGTCTATTAATCATCACGCTGACGAATAACGATATGAACGCTAGGCGCGGCCACACGATTCGGGAATTGTACAAAAGCGCACGACCAAACCTTGGAACTGAGTTGACTGACCCACTTGTCAACGGCCAGCGCCTCTTCCTCGCCGCCCGCATGCCCCGCATATGTCGTAACAATAAGCGCGCCCCCTTTCTTCACAAACCACAACGCCGATTGCAGACTGTTCACTGTCGTGTGCGCGTGTGTGATAATCGAACGGTCGGCGCCGTACGCAGGGTACCACCCTAAATTGTACACGACCGCCGCCACCGACGCAGGCCTCAATCCCAATACAGACAGGTCCTCGTGGCTCTCGCAAATCGGTACCAACTTGGCGAGCGTCTCACTCATCGCCACATCGTCGTACCTCGCCACCGTCTCGTCCACCGCCTCGCGCTGAATGTCCATCGCATAAACCGTCCCACCACGTCCCAACGCACGCCCCAGCGTAATCGTGTCGGAGCCTTTGCCGCATGTCGCGTCCACTGCGATGTTGGCGTTGCTCAATCGCACCGATTCCTGCACTGCCTTTCTCACGAGCGCACGGCCATGTTGTATCGTATACAGAACGCCCTCTTCCGATGCAACCGACGTACAGCACCGGCTCAATTGGCGCAAGCAGCGTCTCCTCAGCGCGGCGGCAGCCGGTGCATAGTTGAGTGGATTGGGTGAGAGGAACGACAACATCGTCTACGCAAACGCATTGACTAAGATGTGAAGCGATTTTGGTACTATACTGCAAACAAGATCTCGCATATGACACGAAATACACGAAAAACAGATGATTTACAAACAGGCCAATACACGAAGGATTCGAAACGCCTTAACTGCAGTACGTATATGCAGTTACTGCCCAACCTTCATGATGATCTTCCCGTGCGCTCGTCTGCTGAAGAGCAAGTTGAACGCGTCCTTCGCTCCCTGTTCAGAAAACTCGAAGAATCGGTCTTCATGTAATATCAACCTCATCTTCTTCTCGTCCACCAACTTCAAAATCTCCGCCATATCAGCCTTATTCGGCGAATCTACGTACATCCGGTACGACGGCGACCCTCTTCTAACCCACGACATCAATGAACGGCCAAGTGGTTTCGCCATAAACAATACTATACCCAACGGATTACCGAACTGCATGTCCCACTCATTCAGCACCACCGCCACAAACACGCCATTCGCGCCTAGCACGCCGTTCGCGCGGCACTTCTCCCATGCCACGGTGCCTTCGGCACAATCAATCACCACGTCATACGGCTTATCCAGCAGCTCCTCCCACTTGTCCTTCGTGTAATCGATCGCCTGGTCGACACCCAGCGATTTCAATAACTCCACATTGGTACCGGTGGCCGCGACGAATTGCGCTCCATTCAGTTTGCACAGTTGTATGACCGCCGAGCCCACGCCACCAGTGCCACCCAGTACCAATACCTTGTCGCCCGTCTTCACACCCGCCTTGCGGACGACTTTCATCGCATGCACGGCACTATTCACCAGTCCCGCAGCCTCGAACTTGTCCACGCCCTCCGGCCGATGCACACTCAACCCCGCATCCACGATCGCATACTCCGCCATGCCGCCTTCGCCGCAAAAATCCCAAGTAGAGACAACCTCGTCTCCGACTTTGAAATCATCGCTCATACTCTCAATCACGGTGCCCGACACATCCAAACCTGGGATGTACGGAAACCCCTTCTTCGGCTTCTTGACAAACTTCGCCGCGCCATGCAGCATGCGATAATCACCAGGCGTCAATGAGCATCCGTGCACTTTGATGAGCAATTTGCCTTTTGTGTCTGCACTCAACGTCGGCACATCAGAGTTGCCTTTGGTGAGTACGTCATCCGCCTTGCCAAAGTCGGACGCGAGAATGCAATCCATCGTGTTCTTCGTCTCTGCCATGTTGTTGATGTTATTCTTTTTCTTGTCGCGACGGTGTTGTGACGAGTTTCACAGTGCGCACCACCGGCCGGCTTTTATCTTACCTCGGCGATATTTGAAACACATCAGCTAGCATTTTGTTTGCGTAATCCGCCATAGAGGTGTACTGAAAGCGAGATATGGACGTAATGACAGGCCCGTCTTGTGGCACATCCTCCCTTCTTATTGGTTGCGTACGTAAACCGTATTGACATGACGTTTCAATGTAATTGCGTGGAAATTGACGTGTCGCCATGTCAATTAAGAATGTAATTGATTCTCTAGAAATGCCTACGCAACGTCACAACTCGTGCTTACAGCTGACTGCTTTAGTTCTTCACTGCCAACTTGATAATCGCATTTAACATAATCTCAGCATCATATCGAAGGTCCATTATTTCCTCATCGGGCAATGATAGGTATGTTTACTGAAACGTTTGACTTTTATGCATCACAAACTATGGCCATTTAAATAGGCGGGCTTTTAAATCGATCGGGAAATAATGAAAATATATATTGCCTCGAAAAAGCTACTTGGATGAGTGTGGAAAACTTCCGATTCCCAAAGCTGATGGATTGCACCAATCCTACGTACAAAAAATGCTTGATTTCTCGTAAAAAATTTGCTCGACATTTTAAAGTCCACCTATTTAATGGCCCATACATTAGCTGGAATGTAGACCCTCGAATAAACCCAAAAAAAGGGTACAGTCTTTTTTAATTTTTGTTTAATACTGACGTCAAACCTTTTTGGACCCTGACCTACTGACGCATGAGTACAAAAAACTGTCACGCAATTGATTCAGGCGTGACATCTTCGATCCCAAATTCGGCATTACCCAATCGCAGTTCTGTAGTTCTGATCAACATAATTTATGTTAGAGGAGATGGTCTTGTTTCCCCACACTGATGACTATCATTGTGTAACTAAATTTCGTTTTCCTGAACGTCGCCTTGCGAATTCTCTAGCGCGTGATACCCGCAAATTTTGGTAGCAAATTCGCGAGATTGCAGCATTGGGTGCTGAGCAGATCAACGATCTTGGTTTACAAGAAAGGAGTCTGCATCAACCTCAGGAAGTTCTCGAGGACACGGTCATTTAGAGTTAGCTTCTGCGCTATCTGCATCATACGTGGAGGAGTCTCGGAATCTACCGGGTTCAGGTTCAGTAGTGCAGGTGCCTAAGATTCTGGACCGTAAACATGAAAGTCCCTCTTTTCGACATGACTTGCCTGGATTATCAGACTCAGACAGAGGTCCAGAAGTATCAAGCTCAGAAGAAGGTGCTACTTTCGAGAATGAATTCTCAAGTGTTTCCGAAAGCTACAATAATGGATCGTCGTTGCAGAAGGATGACGAAGCTATGATTGGCATTGCAGAAGAGGAAGACGTAAATGACCCATATGGAACGAAGGAGCTAGAAACAGAAGCATCTGTGTCTGTCGAGGATTTTTTGCGTTCACGAGGAATCGATCCTGACTTTTATCATTCTGAATTGGGAAAACCACACGGGAATGCGAATGGCGCTGTTGGTGTACCGGAGTCTGGTGGGGACAGTGAAGATGCCTTGGGAGCAACCGTGTCAAGAATTTCGTGTTACTCTGTGGACAAAGATGCCTCTCCTTCTACCGACTTTGGAGGTGCTCCGTCTTATTCAGGCAGGACTTCTTCTGGACGTCTTACAACTGCTGCTGATGGCACACCTGTTCTTGATTCATCAAGTCACACTACTGCAGCTAAATCTCTGCTCAACCGAAATAGTAGACATCCGACAGATGGCTCGCAGATATCAACCCCTGGCTTACTCCGAGGTTCGCTGCGTAGTCATCAACTAGCAGGTGTCCAGTGGTTGGTGGCACTGTACAAAAAGAATGTCAATGGCATTCTAACTGATGAAAGGGATTGGGAAAGACCGTTCAAACGATGGTGCTACTTTCCTGGTTGGCTATTGAGAAAAGACATTTTGGGATCTCATTGAGTAGTAGCTCCGAGTTCAGTGATGATTAATTCGGAGGTGGAACTTAAGACATGGCTACCAGCTTTTAAAGTCCTCACCTATTTTGGGTCACAGAAAGAGAGGAAGGCGAAGCGAGTAGGCTGGACTAGATCGGATTCCTTTCATGTATCCATCACTTACTATACCTTAGTTGTTCATGACGTGGCATCTGTGAAACCGGAAGAATGGGTTTACCTGATCGTAGATGGAGCTCACAAAACCAAGAACTTTCAATCACGACAGTGGCAATTTCTCAGGTGTTTTTCCTTCGGCTCGACGGCTCCTGCTCGCGGGAACATCTCTCCAGAATTCCGTTATGGAATTAAGGCCTCTGTTACATTTCCTAATGCCAGCTATGTTCGCGAGTCAAGCTGAGTTCAACGAATGGTTTTATACATCTGTATCGAGCGCTGGCAAAGAAAATGAAGTGGAAGATTCTAAACAAATGGCTTCGAAGTGCGTCAACTTTTGCGCCCATTCCTTTACGTCGACTCAAATGTGCTGTTGAAAAGTGACTGCGACGGAAGATTGAGCATATCCAGAACAGCCCTTTGAGTAAGCGTCAGGTGCAACTTTATGAAGACTTTTTAGCTAGAACAGTGACACAAAACACCTTGGAACGCGGAAATTTTTTGATGTGATGAGAGTATTAATGCAAATTCGCTCGGTTTGTAACTACCCCGATCTCTGTGAAGGACGTTCCGTTCTCTCCCGTTATCCATGAAACCACTATCTTACCCACTCCCGTCCTGTGCAATGAAATTTATTCCTCGGGAAACCGTGTGGATTTATCTCTTCTGAGCCTCGATATGGCTACCGAAGAGTTTAATTGGTGGGCTGGACACTGGCGCACAAGTGAGACGCAGAGACTTTCTGCTGTCTCGGTAATCGTGCAGGATTGCTAGAAAGTCGTATTGGAAGACTATTCAGATGCACTAAGCCCCACGCAACGTTTGGCGTGTTCTCGAAGATCTATTCTTCGGCGTCATTCTCAACTAACTTTATACAAGGTAAGGAAACGAGCGTCGTTAGGACTGGACAAAACCTTTGCAGCTACAGTAACACCTCGCGCTATCGTGCAACGCAATAATCGGTGTTGGGAAAAACTTGCTAAGCCTTCTACGGTTGCGAAGCCATTGGAGCTTGTTACATCGTCAGCTAAAGAATTATTTGGACGATTTGTGTGCTGTAAAACAATTGAACAATTCGTTTATTCGCTACAGTTCGTCACTGAATTGCTCGTTCTATCGCTGCTATAGCACGCTTGTAGTTAGCTTCACCACAGTATACGTCACAAATTGCAGTTTCAAATGAATAGTCGTCCATATTCTTCATGTGGGGTCACGTGCAGCCGTTCCTACCATCGACGTATAGTATTTCCATTTTCACTGATAAAGCAAGTAGTTCTTTGTAAACAGCCAAACATTGTTCATCATTCAATACCGTATGATTACATGAACCTTCCATCAAAAAGCCGGAAAAAGATACGGTGCACGGAGTTGATGAAGAAGACACGCACCACTGCCGTGTATGGTCTAATTTTTTATGGTCATTTTCTACGGCCCTTAGACATCTCTACCCCGAGTATTACCAATACTCGACGGGAAAACTCATGAACAGATCGTGCAGCAAGTATCAAACATACAGACACGAAATAGGCGATAATTTTTACCAGCATGTGAAACTGGTCAATTGTTTCGGAACGGAGGGAGTAGAGCGGGTGCGTTCGGGCTTAACCTTACCATTGTGGATATTGCAATGACTATGATCCAGCAATTGATGGGCAAGCTCAAGATTGCGTTCACCGAATCAGCTTGAAGAAGACTGTACATCTTTATATATATATATATATATATCCACTGGTCAGTGAAAATATTGTTGGGGAGAATATTCTTAGGGGGGTTGACGAGAAGCGAACTTTGGGGTCTATCGTTATTTCCCAAGACGTCTTCAACATCGAATCGATACGTAAACGTGCCGGAGTGGATGTCATGTTTCTGTCAAAGCCAAATGGAGTTGGGAATACGATTTTAGGACTTATGGCCAGCTTGAGAAAGCCGTCACAAAGTAAACTGAAGGCCTCAAGAGAGCAGGCTACGGCATGGCTCTGTCGAAAATCCGATATTTCGAGCCCAGCAACACAAGCAAGTCTCTGTACTTTCAGCACATGGCCCTGTCAAACCCTTCTCATGGGTTGACAAAGAAGCAGAGGAGAAAAGTCGTGCTGGTTCCAGTCCGTTGGCAGGAGACGACGAATAATTTATTCATGCCTTAGCTGAAGAATCTGACGTTTCCAATACTTTGCTTGCTATCGATCAAGAAAGGAGTGCGTCCGTGAATCAAGATGCGACAGATGATGATGTATTATTAGAACCAGAAGTCAGTGAATCCTCTCCGAATACTGTGAAAACCAAAAGAAGAGATGTGAACTAGTTAGACATAACTTAAGGCAGCTTACCCCTTGTTCAACGATTAGCTCTGAAATTCTCGGAACAGGGAGGTACAATACTTGTGAATCCTTCTACCGGGACACCGATTTGTGAACCACGCATGGATGATGCCGACAAGGAAAATGGCACGAATCTAGCTAGTGTCGGCAACGCCCTTAATGCCGTTGAGGATCGTGGCGGGAGCCACTTATTTTACGAACAGACTACTACAATTGACTCATATTCTAGCAGTTTAGAAGTGCTGACGGACACTGACGCAAACATCAAGATACACCTACCGCTGCGCGACAGTGGTCCGGAAGAGCTGAATACATCAACTTTAGTCAACGGTAGGGCAGCGGTAGGTCTAGAGTGTGCCGAAGACGCGGCTTCTTTCTGCACACTTACAACAGAATGAGCCGTAATGTTCATGCAACGCAAAGGCTGAAGGAGGAAGCTGCTTACAATCTTCGCCGCCAAGAAGAAATTGAAGCGAAGAAGTTGCCCGATGCCACATACGCTTCGGTTCAACGTGCTGCAGCTCTACATTTCGCTGGCCAACTTCGAACGCAACCGACTCACGAGGTAGGAACGTTGCTACGAAACTACGAGATGAAACTGGACAGCCATCTATCAAATGAGCCACGACAGACTCTTCGGGTTCAAGTGCAAGCATGACTGGTCAGGATGGTGGATTATTTCCTCCAACGATATTCGTTTACTAGAAAAGAGACATCATCAGATACAGGAAGTTCAGGGAGGCGAGTCATTTAGCTTCCGCGTTATCCGCATCGTACATAGAGGAGTCTCCGAATCTACCAGACTCAGTTCAGTGGTGAAGACGCCGAAGATTCCGGACCCTAACGATAGAATCCGTCCTTTCGTCATGAGTCGCCGGGATTGTCAGGCTCACACCGAGATCCAGAAGTATCGAATTCCAAAGAAGGGGATACTTTTGAGAACATTTCTCAAGTGTTTTCGAGAGCTGCAGTAATAGGCCTTCGTTCCTAGAGAGTGACGAAGCTACAATTAACATGCGGAAGAGGAGGTTGTAATTAGCTTCACGAAACAAAGAAGCTATACAAGCAACAAGCAACTTTGTCTGCCGAAGAACAGTGGCGTTCACGAGGAATCGAACTTGACTCTAATCGTGCTGAATTGGATAAATCACAAGGTAATGCGAATTGTAACGTTGGTGTACCGGAATCTGGTGGAAACAATGAAGATGCTTTGGAAACTTCTGTGCCTAGAATTTCTGGTTCCTCGGTGGGGAAGAGGCCTCCATTGATTTCAGTGTATCTCCTACTGACCTTGGAGGTGCTCCATCTAACATAGCGAGGACTTCTTCCGCAAGTCGTACAACTGCTGCTCATGGTACACCTGATCTTGATTCATAAGTCACAAAGCAGCTTCTGAATCTCTGCACAACTGAAATGGCAGACATTCAAAAGAAGGCTCTCAGATATCAATTCCTCGCTAACTCCGAGGTACGCTTCGTAGCTATCAGCTACTAGACGATCAGTGGTTAGTAGCACTTTACATGAAGAATGCCAATGGCATTCTAGCTGATCAAGTCGGGTTACGTAAGACTGTTCGGATGATTGCGGTACCTGCCTGGTTAGCTTTTGGGAAAAGGATTAGGGGACCATATTCGATTGTTGTGGCGACTTAAGCGACGATTAGATGGGAAGTTGAACTTAAGAACCGGTCATCAGTTCTAAAGTTGTCACATATTTTGGGTCACAGAAAGAGAGAAAGCCAGAGCGAGTTTCCTGGACTTGAATAGATTACATTCAAGTATGAATCGATTCCTATACATTGGTTGTTCACAATGCGGCATCTCTGAAACCGAAAGAATCGGTTTATCTGATCTCGGATGAAGCACACAATACTTAGAACTTGAAATAACGACGGTGGCAATTTCTCTTGCCTTTTCATTCAGCTCGACGGCTTGTGCTCACAAGGGCACCTCTATAGAATTCTGTGATGGACTTGTGATTTCTGTTACATTTTCTAAGGCCAGTTATGTTTGAGAGTCAAGCTGAGTTCAAGGACTACTTTCAGAATGAAAATGAGGTGGAATACTCCAAGCAGATATTGCCGAAGCTCCACTAAGTTCTGAGCCTTCCTTTTACGCCGGCTCAAGAATTGCATTGAAAAGCTACCGCGAACGACGAGCGAGCATACCCAAAAACGCTTTTTGAGTAAGCGGCAGAGGTAACTTTATGAAGAAATCTTAGCCAGAACGGGGACACAATGCACCTTGGAACGCGGTGACGATTTCGATATCACGAGAGTATTAATCTACCTTCGCAAGGTTTGTAACCATCCTGATCTTTCTATTCTACGGAAAGCTGAGTAGATTTATCTCTGTTGGGCCTGGACACGGCTGCCGAGGATTATAATAGGTGGGCTGGTCACTGGCCACACGCAAGAGACAGAGACTGCCAGCTGTCTCGATAATCGTTCTGGATTTCCATGGAGTCGTATTGTAAGACAATTCAGGTATTGACGCTAGGGCAGTTTCAAGTTGATCGCTAAGTTCCACTCAACGTTTGGCGTGTTCTCGAAAATCTATATTCGGCATCAGTCCAATATTCGCATCAATTGTAATACTGCGTGCTATCGTGCACCGCAGTCATCGATGTTGGGGCAAACTTGTTAAGCGTTCTTCGACTATGAAGCCCTAGGATCTTGTTGTATCGTCGGGTAATGAATTATTTGAACGATTTGTGAACTATATCAGAGAAGTGAACGCACCTATCCTTGAAATTCATTTTTCGGACGATGATAGATTTCCATTGAGAAGCAAAGTTTTGTATCAAGAGCTCTCAGTGCTTTCGTCACCACTGCGAGCCTTGTTTCGTATTGCTGCGTTGTGAAACAGCGTAACCCGATTAGTTTGATTGGACTGCGAGAAATTACAGGTTTTAACTAAGATTCCGCGTATGCTCTAGGATAGATCATCTCGAGCCTTGCAATCTCAAATGTCAAAAGTCGTCAACATTTTACAGTAGAAAGCTTTTTGAACTTGCACGGGATAAGGTATCTACATCTCAATGGATCAACTAATAGTGGTAAACTGTGAAGAATTGTGAATCGATTCAATACTGATACTAGGATCTTCTATAGGATACTGACAATCATAGCGGGTGGGGTCGGCAGGGTTGAATTCGGACAGGTTTCCGTCCACTGAAGTTCATTATGCAAACCATTTTAGGCCATTTCGAACTTCCCTTTGAAATACCATAATCCGAAAAACCAATAGTTTCTACACCGAATCCTCAGCAGACTCTATCCGCATGTAGACTTAGAGTCCGCCGAAAGATGCCATCTCCTGTTTGTGTTCGAACAAAACTTCTTCAATTGTCCGAAAACTAAATTATCCAAGCGAAATTTTGTACTACATGTGGCTTTTCTCGAACGCATCTTCAAGCGTGATAAACGCTGAACTTGCTACATCTAACTCAATAGGTTTCGGGTTGTTTCGATTGACTCTGTCAAGAGGCAAAGATGCATGACGGCGTTTGTAAGCACGCTTAATTTCATTCGTGCCTTGTCATACTTCAATATCTGGAACTTGTGCGTTATTAAGCGTAACGTCGACTTTATTTCGTAAAATAATTCACAATTTTTTGCACTGACGGACCCACCGTCGAATCTTTCTTCCAGTTTGACGTGCGACGCTCTCTGTTTGCCGCAATCTTCTATTTGACACGACATTCCGCATGATATCGATAAACAACTTGCGAAGCAGTCTGCTCTTTCTTTTTCGACGGTTCAGATGGTTCAGGTTGCTGTGGCGGAGTGGTTTCTGGAAAATATTCAGGTTGTGCATCAGTTTGTTTCCGGTCATTATGTCTGTTTTTCCGGTTTTGACAACTAGATACGCTCTAACAGCTTATCGTGCGAATTTCAATGTTAAAAGCAAGATAATCCACTTTTTCCTTTCGCGGTATGGTGCAAAGGTTTACATAGCCTTTGTACTTACTGACAGAGGCTTGGCCTGTAGTATGTTTTCAACATTGTTCGCACCATGTTGAGTATTTTTGGTTCGTTTTGCAAGTTGGCAGCGAATAGCCGACCACTGGGTGAAATGTTGGACTTGATGGAATAATATGGAGCCAGAAAACGACAATGAAAAGAACCTCAGGAAATGGGGAGTGTGAAGTGCCCCGGCGTTGCTTGCGCCGGTTAGTTTACTTGGAAAGCCTCGGCGTTGTCTGCTCCCAGAGGTTAAATCTTCCAGCGTTAAATGTAGGCGTTTTCCGTGTCGTAGGGCGTGTGGAGCCCCGCCGTTGTTAGCGACGAAGTTTTGATGGCCTTAGAGCTGTGTTTTTTAGTTTTGTTTCATGCCTACCGCCGGCCAGCGTTGTTCTCCTTTCTGATGTTGACAGCGTCGATTGCTTCGACTTCTTCGCGTGGCGCCCAACCATTCGCCAAAAGGAGATTTCAAAAAATCAAACCAAAATTATAGGCTTGGAGCAGCAAATTGATAGGTGGCTTCAAAACCTGAGCTCCATGCCCAACTTGAGTTATGACCCAAAAGGAGTGGTAGTCCTCTTCGCAGTTACCTGGCAGTAGCAACGCCTGACGCGCTTGATGTTGTCAGCTCGGTGGCGCGACCTGCCAGTGAATTGGTGGAAAGATTAGTCGACTGTTCGAAGCGTGCGTCTCCTCGGGCGTGCGAAGGGAAACTAGCGGCGTTGAAACGTTTTTTGAGCTGGACGAAACGTGCGGATCTCATTGGCATGTTCTTGATCCATGCTTGTGGTGGAAAATCGATACGGAGCAGGTATTTAAGCGGTGCTATAAGGCCGTGCCTCCCAATAAGCGATGAAGTCGAGGCATCTCAATGCACCACACTATCTACAGTATTGACTTGCTGGTAGCAAAATGTTCTGATTTAGCACGATTCGACACAATAACTAAGTTTCTCGTTGGTTGAAAAATACCATACGTTTTCGCTTCCGTTGTTTGAAGAGCTGATTGAGTTCTTGACAGCGCTCATCACTGAGCACATATTTTCCGTGTGCTCGCGAGAAGAGTTTTTCGTTAGAAAGGGTAGATTTTATTTCTGATGAATTCGTGGGCGACTCGAGCCGAAATGAATTACAGATTGCTCAATCTCGGTACAAAAGCTATGGATCGAGTAACCATTCCATAGAGAGAATTATTGGGAGTTGCTCAATTCAGAATCTCCATGTGTATTGCCTAAGTAAGGGAAATTAATTCTATGGTGTAAAAATCAAATTGCATAAGTGACATTCAATGGTTTGTTTATTTTAAAAAATAAACCTGCATTCGATACATAACAAAAGCAAATTATAGCATACGACATTGGTTGAATGATGATTACTTCTATGTAAGTGATAATTGTACGGTCTTCTATGATCTTGAGAAATGCTTCCAGTTGCTTGGATAACTTTTGAGGGATCTGCCGGAAACAATCTGCGAAATGTGGTCTCTGGTAAGAAAAAATCTGGCAGACATGACAATCTTCTTCATAATTGCGAGCATTCTTTCGCTTGCTGCCGATCATACAACTGCGGCAAACGCTCGCATTGCCTTGTTATAAATTTTAGTGAACTTTTTTCTTCCTTGATACCAAAACGCGAAAATCGAAAATGGAACTCATAAAATTGATCTTATTTCAACCCGAACTGGGAGACTGGTATTGCTTTATACTCGATTACCTCGTCGACATAGTGATCTCGATTGTCTGCTGGAGCTATTTCGTTTCTCAAAGAAAATTTACTCTTCTTCAGTTCAGGTTACCCGTCTGATGATGAATATGTGGAGTGGGATGGCAATCAATACGATTCGTCGTCAGTGCTAGCTACCTCAACTTCACCAAATAGCTTAAATATAAGGGTCTCAGCACGTAGTTTGAACACTTCACGTTCGAGTGGATCCGCCCATAATGCCATATCTCGAAGTAGCGGGTAAAAGAAACTTGATACCAGCCATAAGTCATGAACTTCAATCTTTTTGAGTTCATCTTTCACGATGCCAAAAAATGCATCGAACAAAGAAATAGGCGCTGAAGAACATCTCCACTTCGTGCATCTGAGTTCCCGTTTCGATCCCTGGAAATTTTAGCTTGATGCAATGAAGAGATGGTTATAGTTTGTGCAACATCGGTTCCGATGTGTATTGAAATTTTATAATAGCGTCGTATATAGGATTGAATGCATCCAAAATTGCTTCTAGCGCTGAGAAAATTGTGACGGGGCCTGAAACCGGATACGCAACCTGTTCCAGAGCTTGAAATAAATTTCGAGCTATTCTTCTATTCTGCAACAGAATTATATTGCAAACCTTAGAAGATAACTTCAGAAAATGTTGTACCACAAGAAGTATTGACCCGAATCGTGTTTCGACGTCTTGAACGAGATGATGACCGTGTCGTAGATTTTTTTAACCATATCTTTTAGAATCCTCGACGATTCATTTCAGGTTACGGAAGTCTTAATCAAGTTTCGATAGAGTCGCATAATCCTTGCAATTTCTATACGCTTCTCTCATGCAGTCTTGAAGCATATGAAAGTGGCAACGCTTACAAGTGTTATCTCGTTGAGCAATTCTCGAACTAATGGAGCTGTTGGGCATCCTTTCTGTAGCAGCTATTCCGTCCGTTACGACAGTGAATGTTTTCTGTATGGAGTGGAAATCCACTCCATACGTAAGGCGTAAATGGTAAACATAGTGTAAAATTTTCACTCAGTGTAGGAAAAACCTCTACCAACAAAGGTTTGAGAGCTTTTTGGAGATCTGCTGCCTTATTCCTCCTTCTCATACACTACCTTACATAGTACGATCATAAAAAATTAACTAGCCCATAGAAACCATTCGGACCACATAATTACTATTCTTGGGTGTTTTCAGGTAGACATTAATTAATTGAAAGGTTTTTAAGCACGCATTTTCGATTCTCATAATTTTCGAAAAATGCAAATTTAGCTTACCAGTCCACCCAAACGGGCTCTCGCATTCGATGCATTCGCAACATCTGGTCCTTCAACCAACAAAATAGTGCTTCTTCGAATTCTCGAATTCTGGGGGATGAAGGACGGTTTTCCATTTCAAAACGCCAGTGTTTGTACCGTGAAATCGAAGAAAATACGACCTTGAAACTTCGAGGTGACGCCATCTATTGATACTGCACCTCCAAGAGTTAAAGTAGATTCTCCTATCTTTCGAGAAAGCTTTATCCCAAACTTCTTTGCTATTTCTGCTAGAGAACAGCTAACCACAGCTCTAATAGAGCGATTTGACTAAGCATTAATTCGAAAACAAAATGGAACTGATTATCCCGCTTCAAACCCTGCTTGAGCGAATGTTGTCATTCCTTCCTGATTTATCACGAAGCTCAGTGGGCGTAAGTCCGATAAAACAGCTAGCGGAGCGGCTTTCGAGATGCTATCGCAGCATTTAGAGCCAATGTTGAAGTCTGTCATCTAGTTAATGTTCTGTTTTTCATGTCCCACGATGTAGCCTCCAAGTAGATTTATTCCTCTTTTTGGAATCAATAGGGTAGCGACTTTTCTTCGGAGTCCGTATTTTCTGGAAACAAAAGAACAAGATATCCATCCCGCGTGAAACTTTGATTTTTTTATGGCACAGAACCAACAAATTATGGCACTATTTTTATTTCATTTGTGCGCCATGATGTGAGGATTGAAATTTTGTAGAAGTGATTAGATGGTAACGTGCTGGTCAGTTTGACTAGATGGCTGTTACAACTTTCTCAGCTCCTTCTATAATCAGTGTTATTCTTTACGAACGGAGAGTAGTCATACTTGAAGTGGCGAGTCACTCCTTACTGATTCAACATCAATGCTTGCTTAGTGACGAGTGTTAAGAATTCTCCGTTGCGATGTCTTTGACGATGTCGAGAGGATTGGTGATATAACGACGCGTTGTAGAACATGATCAACTAATTTGGATTAGTACCATGAATGTTTGGTTCACTTAAATTTCCTTCAAGTCAAATTACTCTCCGCTTGTCGTACGTATCCGATAGAAAGAGAATCAAATCCGTTTATTTCGTTCGTATCGGAAACAAAAGAAAAAATTATCCGCATTGGCAACTAATTTTTTCCAAAAATCCGTCTGTTTCCGAACCTTCATTTTTTGCGGACGTTTGCGGAAATTCTGCCCGAATTCTACCCTGGGGGTCGAGCATAACCTTACTGGTGCGGGTACTGTTATATTCTACGATACTGCCTATAATCCGTTAATTGATTCGCAAGCTCAATATATCATTTACCGAATCGTCTGGAAGAAGATTGTACACACACACACACATATATATATATATACTGGGTGACCGAGAAGTAATGGGCGAAACTATTTTGCATATTTCTGAAACTTACCGTGGTATTTTACAGTACGAATTAAAGCAAGATATAACCT
>JAAUYH010095532.1_pt1 | contig 19304 bp, 17 predicted proteins | sample 7278061 | NCBI WGS metagenome assembly JAAUYH01 (sample SAMN14350203, study PRJNA611818) | marine sediment metagenome | isolation source: surface marine sediment (0.6m) | place: French Polynesia: Moorea | collected 2018-08 | reverse complement strand
CCTGCAATTATTTATAGCGATCGCCTAGTAATGGGATAGGCGATCGCTATAAATAATCATATAAAACTTTATCAAAAAATATACATTTAATTTTGCTTAAGTACTTATATTATCTGAAACAGTATCTTTGAAGTTCCACTTTCCCAAGCATCTTAAAGATGTATGTAAACAATATTTATCTTACTTTGGTAAATTTTTATTCGATCAAAATATTGAATGTAAACTCAGCCTAATTGATAGAGATGATATTACATACATGACAATAAATGTTGATGAATCACAGATGGATATTGATGAATTAAAGAAAGCATTAGTAGGTTATTTTTCTTTACCAATTGTCCCACAAGAAAAGATCAATTTTGATACTTACAACATTGCTACTCAACAGTTAATTGCTAATATTGAGGATCTTAAATCCCAATTACGTTTAGCTAACGTGACAATTGCACAGTATGAGAATAACTCTTTAGCTACCTCCCCAAAACCTGTTGAATATGTTTTAGTTGATTCATTAGAAGAAGAAAGTAAGCTAAAGTTGTACGATGGATTGATTACAATTAGTAAACTGCTAAAACTAAAATTTTTTGGTATTGAAATAGAGCTTAATCTTCCTTTATTGATTGATAAGTTGAAAAATAACTCAGAAGATACCAAATAATTAAGAGATCGCTTTGTCTTCTAACTTCTCAATACAATCTCTAGATTCTCTCTGCGACTCTGCGACTCTGCGCGAGATATTTACAACATTTCAAGGTTAGTTTCCTGAAACTGAATTGAAAAAAAGCGATCGCGCTTTAAGACCTAACTTTCCGATTTAATCTTTAGAAAAGCTGCAATTTCAACTATTCAACTTCGGAAAAATCTACACCTGTATAAATTTCTCCTAACTCAATTTCAAAATCAATTGAACTAAATTTAATAACTACTTCTTCCTCTTCATATTCTGATAACAGCCATTTATTATCTTCAGTTTTACTATACTGCATTACATTGATACTTTTTTGTGAAACTAATATATATTCCTGCATCTCTGGAATTGAACGATAATAATTAAACTTCTCTCCTTGATCGTAGTTTTGAGTTGATTTCGATAAAACTTCTATGATTAAAATGGGATTAGTAACTGTCGTTGTTCCCTTGTCTGCATAAATTGGTTTGTCTTTGATTACCATTACATCAGGATAGGTATATAAGCGATGACGGGGTATCCATAAACGCACATCTCCTATATATACTTTGTATGATTTTTTCCTAAGTCCAAACTTGAGATTAGCATATAGATTTCCAGCAATTTCGTTATGATTAGTTGTTCCTCCTGTCATGGGGATAATTTCTCCATCATGATATTCACTTTTGTATTCTGCTGCTTCTTCTAGTGCTAAATATTCTTCTGGTGTGTAGTAGTGGGGTTTAGTTTGTAGTTGCATTTGATTGATTCTAGTTTGTAATTAATAATTGATTTTTCAAGTAAAGTGATAGTTATAAGCTCTACAATCTTGGATTTATTGTATAAATTATAGTAAATGATACAGTCCATAGCCTTGACACAGCCCATAGCAGATCTACTTATTGGTTGGATTCAACACTCAACAATTTTTGATGGAATTAATTATCTCTTTTATCTCTTTATCTCTCATCATGAACTATGAAACCAACAGATTAACTCCTCTGCGCCTCTGCTAAGTCAGCATTCCCTTGCGTCTTACGCCGACGCGGGGTCTGACTTCTCTGCGCGAGAAAACAACAATTGCTGTAAAATTTAGCTCCAAGATCAAAGCTAACAAACACAAAAAATAGATGGGTTTCGCTACTGCTCTTCTTACGAAAGTTGCTCATGGGGGAAAGCCGATCCGCTGTCTCTTGAATTCATTTCAAGAGCTTGTAAGCGGGAGTCCAAGACCGCACTTTCGCGCTACCCATCCTACAAATTAAAGATTTTCGTAGGGCGATGCACTGCCCAACTTACAAGATTTAAAAATTGCTGTGATTAGTAATAGCATTAGTTAGTTTGTCTATTACTTCTGATACAGATATCGCACCCAACTCACCGGAAGCACGAGTACGGATACTAAGGGTATTTCCTTCTAATTCCTGATCCCCTACTATTGCCATTACAGGAATCTTTTGTTTCTCTGCATTACGAATCATTTTCCCTAGTCTTTCTCTGCTGTTGTCTGCTTCAGCACGAATTCCTAATGTTTGCATTTTGGTTGCTACTTCATGAATAAAATCCCGATGTGCATCACTGACGGGAAGTAAACGGATTTGAATTGGGGCAAGCCATAAGGGGAAGTCTCCTCCATACTCTTCAATTAGGATACCAATCAGTCTTTCTAGAGAGCCGAAAGGTGCGCGGTGAATCATGATTGGGCGTTGACGTGAGCCATCTTCTACGATGTACTCTAGGTCAAATCTGTTGGGGAGATTGTAGTCAACTTGTACTGTTCCTAGTTGCCATTCCCTTCCTAAAACGTCTTCAAAGATAAAGTCTAGTTTGGGACCATAAAAAGCTGCTTCTCCTTCTGCTTCAAAGTATTCCATATCTAGAGTCTGTACTGCTCTTCGTATCGCTCCTTGGGCGGTTTCCCACAGTTCATCTGAACCTATATATTTATCGGAAGCAGGATCGCGGAAACTGAGACGGGCTTTAAAGTTTTTCAGTTGCAAACTCTTAAATACAGTCAGTATTAAATCTACTACTTTGAGAAATTCGTCATCTAACTGTTGGGGAGTTACAAATAAGTGAGAGTCATCTACAGTAAAACCTCTGACTCTGGTTAAACCTCCTAATTCCCCAGATTGTTCATAGCGATATACTGTCCCAAACTCTGCTAACCTTATGGGTAATTCTCTGTAGGAGCGCAACTGACTCTTATAGATTTGGATATGAAAGGGACAATTCATCGGTTTGAGGACAAATCCCTGTTCAGCTTCGGCTGATGCTTCATCTTCTGCCATCATGGGGAACATATCTTCTTTATAGTTTTGCCAGTGTCCCGATATTTTAAATAAATCTACTCTGGCTAAATGGGGAGTTATTACAGGAAGATAACCTCGTTTTGTTTGCTCTTGTTTTAAAAAGTCTTCTAATTGCGATCGCAATATAGTCCCTTTGGGAGTCCACAAGGGTAAACCAGGACCCACAGGATCGGAAAAAATGAACAATCCTAGTTCTTTTCCTAGTTTACGATGGTCGCGTTTGAGGGCTTCTTCTTTACGACGTTTATATTCTTCTAACTGTTCGGGAGTTTCCCAAGCTGTACCGTAAATACGTTGGAGTTGTTGCTTTGTTTCATCTCCTCGCCAATACGCCCCTGCGACACTTTCTAAGTCAATAGCTTTGGGGTTAATATCTGCTGTATTTTCTACATGAGGTCCCGCACACAAATCCCACCATTGATCTCCTAAAAAATAAAGGGTGATGGGTTCAGAGATACTATCGAGAATTTCTAACTTATAGGGTTCTCCTAATGCTTCGATGCGGGATTTGGCTTCTTCTCTAGTTACTTCCTCGCGAATTATGGGTAACTTGCGATTTAGTATCTTGATCATTTCTTTTTTGATCTTTTTCAAATCCTTTTCGGTAAATGGCTCAGGATTATCAAAATCATAATAGAAACCATTTTCTGTCCAAGGACCAATCGTTACTTGGGCTTTGGGGAACAGCTTTTGCACCGCCATCGCCATGACATGAGATGTGGTGTGACGAATTTTCTTGAGGGATTCTGATTCGCTAGTGCGGGGTAATCTAATTTTTTCTTGTTGCTCTCTATCTGCGATGGACATCTGCTGTTCAATTCTCCAATTTGAATCTTGGGATTAGCTCGGAAAATTCATATTATCTTCTATTTTCCAATCCTATTTTAGATTTTAGATATTAGTTACTGTTTCTGACGATAAATCTTGCAAAAATTCTTCTCGATTAAATTTATAGTTATCTCCTAGGAAAGAAATTAACCTTATTGTGTCATCTTCTGCGTTTTGCAAACAGGTAGAAGCACCAGGAGAGGGAGTGATATTAAATAAAATGCGATCGCCTACTATTTTAGCTTCTCCTAACTCCAAACTTTGAGTATTAAGGTTCACAATCTGGGGTCTAACTCCACCATATCCTTTAGCAAATGTCAACTCTTTTAGTTTAATAGAAGGGACAATTGTTTTGACTTGTTTGATGAATAATATTTTGCCCAGAATCGGAACATCATATAGTAAATTCAGGATAATATATCGGAGAATAGTTAAGTCAGAAAGAATTTTTAGTAAACTGGCGATCGCCTTAAAACTTAATCCTGCTGTTTGGAAATATTCTAAAACAGTTCTATAGTTATGACGCTCCAACATTGGTATAACTTTTGCCGTTGGTCCAAAACGCGTTATGTTTTGATTATCAACTTCTGGATCGCCGTGAATTGCTGCAAAAGGCAATTTTTTCATTTGTACAGTATAGACTTTTCCTTTTAGTAATTCAGGAGCAAAATAAAAACTTCCTGCCACAGTAAGTAAGGCATAATCTTTACCATAACCCATAGACTTAGCCAGTAATAAACTATGGGCTCCTGCGGTAACAGCTACAGTTTTGGCTTTAATAGTTTGTTGGGAAGTTTTAATCAAATAATAACCATCTTCTTGAGTGATGCTTATTACTTTATGATTCAGCATCACATCTATAGTTTTTTGCTGATTGGTTACAGCCTTATCTAGAAAAGATTGAGCCAGATTTTGAAAATTAACTGTGTAGCCTTCTTCAGTATATAAAGCGGTAACTATTTCACTAGTTTCTCTTCCTTCTAAAACTTTTGGCTCTAGTTGCTGTATTGCTTCTCTATCAATTAATTTTAAATCAGGAAATAGCTGTTTAAATTCTTCATATCTTTGTTGTATTTTCCCAGTTTGTTCTGCTCCCACAGCCAAAACCATTTTGTGGTATTTAGTATAAATTTTTTGTTCAGTATCATTTCTTAGTAAATAGCCTTTAACTAGACTAGCTGCTTGATTCACTTTACGGGCTTTTGACAAAGTATAGTTAGTTTCAATATCACCAAAGTGCAGCGTTTGACTATTACTATTCTTATGAGAATTAATCAGAGCAACTGCTGATTCTTTTTCCAATATAGCAATGTGTTGTACGTTAGTATATTTGCTAAGAGTATAAAGTAAAGATGTTCCGCAAACACCAGCACCGATTATTGCAACTTCGTAATTTTTTTGATTCATTGTGAATTTAAATATGTCAATTTCAGGGACTAATTTTAACAATTGTTCCAACTATAACTATAGAATAAATTTCATCAACATCCTTATTTTTTAGAGAAATACATCCCCAAGTCCAATTATTACCCTCATCAATTAAATAATCTGTATTGTGGTTAACTCCATGAATACCTATCTCACTACCAATAGAAGCAGACCAAGCAATTTTACCTAATTTTTTTGCTTGTAAATGCTTCGACCAAGAATCATGATTAGGATAATCTAGCCAAATAAATTTCGACCAACTATCATGAGGATATAAATCTCTGACTTTAAATATCCCTTCAGGAGTTTTCATATCTCCTTCTTGCAATTTATCTCCAGAAGGATTAGCACCAAAGACTACAGGATAAGATTTAATTGGTTGATTTTGATAATAAATAGTTAAGCGAAATTGAGATTTTTCAACTAAAATTGCAATTTGAGACTTGTCGATAGGAGAAGTTAGTAACTCCGTAATAGGGTAATTGTAGTTGAGTAAATTTACTTGAGATAAAGGTAATTGTAAGTCTGTTGCTTGAGTAGATTTCTTAGATAGATAGTTTATTGGTGGTAGATAACCCTTTCTATGAAATAAGTAATATAGACTAGAACACAGCAACAGCAGTAACAACATTCTAATTATACTTTTTCTAGAATATTGCTTTATCATTATTAATTTTTTTTTAATCCGCTTTTAAGTTCTATTATGTTTGTTCCTTGGTTTAGTGTTTTGAGTTTAGATAAGTTTCGCGCAAAGGCGCAAAGCGGTCATTGGGGAGGGGGTTTTTAAGAGCTTGACAGTTTTGTGTTTGTGACTTTTATTTAGTTTTGAAACCCCCTTCCGCCCCCGCTAGGAGCGTAAGAGCTTAGGGCACCCAATGGGGGAATTAGCTTCAATTTTTAGTATTTTTGAACCAATAGACTCTAACAAAATACTTCCCCCCTTCCCGTGCTGACCGAGCAAAGAAAGTACGCCAAGGAGGTTTCGGTGCTGAGTATAGGATTCATACTCGTTTAGGTGCGAGTTTGTTGGAGTCGGTTTATAAGGCGATTATGGCTTATGAGTTGAGGAAGGGGGGATTGAAGTTTGAAAGACAGAAGGCAATTCCTATCAACCGTTAAATCTCTTCGCGCTCTTTCCTTTGCGTCTTTGCGCCACTTCCCCCGCACCTCCCTTTCTAAGGGAGGTGCCGAAGGCGGAGGGATTGGGGGGATTAAGGGGGGATGCGCGAGATTAACTATTTAGGGAATTATTGTAATAATCCCTTGTGCCTTTAGCATCTATAGCTTCTCCCAGACGTTTCAATCCATGAACATAAGAAGCAGTGCGGACATCCATCTGGTTTCTTTGAGCAATATCCCAAACTTTTTGAGTTTCCGTTTCCATCTTCTCTTTCAAGCGTTGATTAACTTCTTCTGATGTCCAATACCAACCATTACGGTTTTGTACCCATTCAAAATAGCTAACGGTAACACCACCAGCATTAACTAAAATATCAGGAAAAACATGAATCCCCTTGTTGTTTAAAATTTCATCAGCAGCAGAACTAATTGGACCATTGGCTACTTCAAAGATATACTTGGCTTTAACATCAGGAGCATTATCTGCTGTAATTTGATTTTCCAAAGCAGCAGGAATTAAAACATCTACATCTAAAGTTAGTAATTCTTCATTGGTAATGTTCCGGTGTTCTACAATATCACATACACTATCACGACAATAGACGGCTTTAATTTCACGATTGCTATATTTGTGTTCTCGAACACTGGGAATATCTAAACCATTACCTGCATAAATCCCACCCTTCGAGTCACTAACTGCTACTATTTTATATCCTGCTTTAAATAGTAACTCTGCTAAGGTTGCTCCTGCGTTACCAAAACCCTGAATCGCAACAGTCGTATTTTGACGAGTGCAATTAAATTTCGGCAAAATCATCTGGATCACATAAAATGCACCAGTAGCAGTCGCGGTATCTCTTCCTTGACTACCTCCTAAACTCAAAGGTTTTCCTGTTACTACCCCTCGGATAAGGTGACGCTTAATAGTACTATAGCGATCCATCATCCAACCCATAATAGTAGAGTTGGTATAAACATCAGGGGCTAAAATGTCTATGTCAGGACCAATAAAATCCGCAATCTCGTTGACATATCCTCGGCTCAATCTTTCTACTTCTGCTTTCGATAATTCTTTTGGATTAACAATAATTCCTCCTTTCGCACCACCAAAAGGTAAGTCTAATAAAGCACATTTAAAAGTCATCCAGAAAGCTAAGGATTGTACTTCATCTAAAGTTACATTGGGATGATAGCGAACTCCTCCTTTCCCTGGGCCTCTGGTATCATCGTAACGAACTCGATAACCTGTAAATACTTTTAATGAGCCATTGTCCATCCTGACAGGAATCGAAACACTGAGACTAGCTTTAGGATAACTCAAACGAGCGATCGCGTCCTCAGAAATAGTAATATATTGTAAGGCTTTCTCTAATCTCTTACTAGCATCCGCCAGCAAAGAGGTTGGTTTTTTGTAGTGGTTATTTGAAGCAATAATTTCAGAAGCAATAGCTTGAGTCATAACCCTTACCTCCTATAGTCTCATTTTTTTATTGAAACCGAAAAAATAGTATAATTTGTTACTTTTTTATGATTGTTTACATTACATAAGTAGTCGGTGCATCGATAAGTTATGGGGAATGGGGAATGGGGAAGTAACACTTATTACTTATTACTTATTTGTTAAAAGCCCTAATTCAACTGATGACCCGTTAATTCTACAAAAATATCCTCTAAATTAGAATCTCGCACCATTACTCCTGTTTTATCAGACAGAGACTCTAAATACTGATTTGCTTCTTGGGTATTAGCAAAAAACTGATAGTCAATTTTATCACGCTTTTGGGTAACTGCGATCGCCTCTCCGTAACGAGAGCGCAACTCTTGTAATGTATCTAATTCAATGAGTTTTCCCCGCTCCATAATCCCAATTCTTCCTGGTTTTCCATTACCACACTTTTGACACAAAAATTCTACTTCTTCCATATAATGGGTGGTTAATAGTATGGTCATTCCCTGATTATTCAAATCTTGGATAATTTCCCACAGACGACGGCGAGTTTGGGGGTCTAAACCTACTGTCGGCTCATCTAAAAAGAGAATACGGGGTTGATGCAATAAAGCTCTAGCAATTTGCAGACGGCGTTTCATCCCTCCTGAAAGAGTTTTCACTAAATCATTTCTTTTATGGGTCAATTCTACATATTCCAACCAACGATTAATTCTTTCTTGTCTTTCAGGATTGGGAATATGGTGCATTCTACCGTGAAATTCTAGATTCTGCCACACCGAAAGTTCCCCATCAACACTAGTTTGCTGCAATACCACCCCAATATTTTGCTTGACTTGGTTGGGAAAGCGGATAGTATTGTAACCAGCTACTTCAATTGAGCCTTTATTGGGTTTAGCTAGAGTAATCAGCATCCGAATTGTGGTGGATTTTCCTGCACCATTCGCACCAAGTAACCCAAAGATTTCCCCTGACTCAATAGAAAAAGAAAGATCGTTGACCACAGGAATTCGGTCATATATTTTAACAACGTTAGAAAGAGCAACAGCAGTATTCATTTATTGAGTAAGTAATTTTGGTAATTGAGGATGGCAAAACTAAAATATGATGTTATGATTTGTCAGGTAAAATAGTTTTTTAAAGCTATACAAACTTGACAAAATGTTATGTCTAAAAAATTATAAATTTTCTAAGTAAAAGCTATCATTAATCGGTTCTTGAGGCTGATGGATTTCAGCTAAAGTTTTCCATCCTGGTTGCCACAAAGACTCATCTTTTAACTGTTGTGCATTAATCCAAAAACGAGTTTTGGGGTCACAAGAAGCAACCATCTCGGCAAAGACCCATTTTCCTCGATTTTGGCGATTTATCACTTGAAAGTGTCGCCAACCCCAATTTTTCTGCCTAGCAGTCCATTTAGAACCAACTAGATAAGGAAATTTTTGTTTCTTTTTTTTCGACATTTTAACTTTAGAAGATAATAATGCTAATCTAGTCGCAATAATGTATTTTTTCAGATTGTGATGTATTTATGAAGATGACTTCTATTTTGGCTCAACTAAGTTTAAACCAAAGCAGTAAAATAGCAGCTATAACTACAGCTTTATTATTCTTTATTCAGCCTACATCAGTAAAGGCAGAACTCAAAACTCAAGACACTAGGCACTTAATCCCCAATGAACCAATAGAACAAGCTACGGGAACAACAGTTGCTGTTTCAGCCAGTGAGACTAGTTATACTCTTGGGCCTGGAGATGTATTGAGATTAGATATTTTCCAAGTACCAGAATATAGCGGTGAGTTTCCAGTATTAGTTGATGGTACTGTTAGTCTGCGTCTCATTGGCAATGTTAAAGTTAGTGGACTGACTCTCAACGAAGCTTCTGAGACAGTTCGGCAAAAATATGCTAGTTATTTAAAACGTCCTATAGTTAATGTGGGGTTAGTGTCTCCTCGTCCTCTTAAAATTGGTATTGCAGGAGAAGTTGATAATCCAGGTTCTTATGAATTTGCTCTAGGTAGCTCCAATCAAAAATTTCCAACAGTAACAGATATGATTGAGCAAGCAGGTGGCATCACAACCCTTGCTGATGTTCGTAATGTCAAAGTTACTAGAAAGATCAAAGGTAGAGATGTTGTATTCTATTCCAACTTATGGTCTTTACTAACTGAAAATAGATTAGACCAAGATATCTCATTACGTGATGGAGACACAATCTTAATTCCTACTGTAGATGAAATTAATAGTGGGGAATTAGCTCGCTTATCTGATTCTAGCTTTGGATTACAAACCGACGAACCAATTAATGTTGCTGTAGTAGGAGAAATCTATCGCCCTGGAACTCATACAGTAACACCCCAACAAATTGGAGACGAGGAACAAGACTCTTTACCTGCAAGACTTACTCAAGCTATTGGGGTAGCAGGGGGAATTAAACCCCTAGCTGATGTCAGAAAAGTCGAAATTCATCGTGACACTTGGGATGGTCAAGAAAAAGTCTTTGCTGTTAACCTGTGGGAGTTAATTCAAGCAGGAGATGAGAATCAAGATATTATCTTACAAGAAGGAGATCGCATTATCATTCCCCAAGCAGAATCTCTATCCGCAGAAGAATCGGAGAAAATAGCTGAAGGGGTCATTTCTCCCGCTCAAATCACTGTTAATGTGGTAGGAGAAGTAGTTAACCCAGGAGCGCAAGAAGTACGCCCGAATACTCCTCTCAATCAGGCTATCTTAGCAGCAGGGGGCTTTGATAATCGACGTGCTGACACAGGAGAAGTAGAATTAGTGCGACTTAATGACAATGGTACTGTAGCTAAACGCACCATTAAAGTAGATTTCGCCCAGGGAATCAGTGAAGAGAATAACCCCGTTTTAAGAAATAATGATGTTGTTGTGGTCAGTCGTTCTGGACTTACTAAAACCACTGATACTGCGGGTCGTATTTTTAGTCCTCTCGGGGGAATTTTCTCTATACTAAGATTCATTGGTTTATAACCAGCTAGTGGAATATACTGCCCTTATAATCAGGACACTAATTAGTTAATAATAACTTGAGTTCGACGACAGCAGTCGAAGCTACTCCGCCATAAAACGACGGAACCCCGCTTCGACTTCATCAAGATAAAGTAAGGGTTTGGGAAAAGGTAAATAGGGAAGGGGAAAAGCCAAATTCTTCGTTCCTTTGCCCTTTAACCTTTCCCCCTAAATTTTGACCGCGAGACCCGCTTCCGGCTAGGAAGCATCTCTAATCGCGGTGTTGACTTTGGAATAAGTCCATCGAACTCATGTTAATAATAACTATCTAAGCACTAGGTATTGTGAGGATTGATAAAAAATGTCAGATACAAGTTTTGAGCAATCTCTTTATCCCATCAGCAAAAATGGCAATGGTAACGGTAATAGTGGTAGTACTTACCTCTACTCTATGCCTCTTGTAAGCCCCGAAACCCCAGACGAGGATGAAGACAGTATCGATCTGCGTCAGTTGGTTAACGTAGTTAAACATCGTTTGCGTCTTATTGTCTCCATAGCAGCAGGGATGACTCTTACTGCTGCGCTGTGGACTTTTAACCAAGAACCAAAATATCAAGGTGAATTTCAACTGTTAGTCGAACCAGTAACTCAAGAAAAAGGAAACAACCCTTTATCTCTTATTGGAGATAACTGGACTGGTTTAGACTATGAAACTCAGATTCAAGTATTGCGAAGTCCTAGTGTTCTTGAGCCAATTATTGAAAAATTAGCCGTTCGCTATCCCGATCTCGAATATGGCTCTTTGATTAGGGGTGGAAAATCTCCTCTCAAAATAGAACGAATAGAAGACACCAAAATTCTAGATATATCCTACGTTAGTACAGACCCAGAGGAAATTAAATTTGTGATTGAGAATTTAGCTCAAGACTATCTTGACTATTCTCTCCAACAAAGAAGAGCGGAAGTTAATCAAGGTATTGAATTTGTCTCTGAACAGTTACCCCGCATCCGAACCAGGGTAGATGAATTACAAGAACAATTACAAACATTCCGCCAAAGCTACAATTTACTTGACCCAAAAGAGCGAGCTAGCATTCTTTCAGAACAACAAGCAGCTTTTGAAAAAAATTATTTTAATACTCAACTACAACTCAACGAAACTCAAACTCTTTACAATATTCTGCAAGCCCAATTAAGAAAACAACCAGAACAAGCGATCGCCACCAGCTATCTTAGTGAATCACCTCGTTATCAAAAACTACTCAACGAGCTTCAAGGGTTAGAAATCCAACTAGCCAAAGAATCCACTAGATTTGCCGAAGAAAACCCTGTAATTGTGAGTCTTGAAGCAAAAAAAAGCGAATTACTCACTTTATTACAGCAAGAAGCCCAAAAAGTGTTAGGAAATAATATTCCCTCTGGAATTGACTATTCAACTTCTGCTCCTTCTCCTAGCTCTTTAAGATCTCAACTAGACAGTAAGTATATTCAAGCAGCTAATCAAATCCAAATTTTAAAAATTAGAGAATCCGCCTTAGCTTCCGCTCTCGAAAAACTCAATACCGATATTGAGGAAATGCCAGTAATTGCTCGTAAATATACGGATTTAAGCCGTCAATTAGCCGTTGCTACCGCAAGCTTAAATCGTTTCTTAGAAGCAGAAGAAAAACTGGAATTACAAGCAGCACAACAAGCCTTACCTTGGCAAATTATTGCTCAACCCACCGTCACAGAAAACCCAGTATCTCCCAATGTTCCCAGAAATCTAGCTCTAGGACTAATTGGAGGATTATTAATGGGGATGGGAGCAGCTTTATTAGCAGAGCGGATTGATCCTGTGTTCCACTCTTCCGAAGAGATTAAAGAAAGCGTCAATTTACCTATTTTAGGTCGAATTCCTACCCAGAAAGACCTTAAACCTCTACAAATTCTAGGGAATAATGGTAAGTCGGGTTTGCCTCAACTGCAAATTGGCAATAGTTCTTTAGAATTAACTAACGGTTCATCCTCTCAAATATCAAATAATCAACATTCTGATTCTGTAAGGGAAGGAAAGGTTCTCACATCTGAGGGTCAAAATCAAGGCAAAGGTTATGGTGCTTCTCCTTTCTTAGAATCATTCCGCTCTCTCAATACCAACATCAGACTACTAGGTTCTGATAATCGGATCAACTCCATCGTAATTAGTTCTTCTGTTCCCTCTGAAGGTAAATCAACTATTTCTTCTCATCTTGCTCAAGCAGCAGCTGCTATGGGACAAAGAGTTTTATTGATTGATGCAGATTTGCGTCGTCCCCAAGTTCATCATTGGATGGGATTAGAAAATGACAACGGATTGAGTAATATTTTGGCAACGGGCTTAAATATCGAAGAAGCTATTAAAACTGTTCCTCAATGGGAAAATCTCTCAGTGATTACCGCAGGAGATATTCCACCAGACCCCACTAGGTTGTTATCTTCTCAAAAAATGCAACAAGTCATGGATCAATTGCAACAAGACCGCTACTATGACTTGATCATTTATGATACTCCTCCCATATTAGGTTTCGCTGATGGTAGAATTTTGGCTTCTCGTACTAATGGAGTGGTTTTAGTGGTGAGAATCGGTAAAACTGATCGTTCTCTACTCAAGCAAAATATAGAAAGCCTGAAAGTCTCTAATGTCCCTGTTTTAGGTTTAGTTAGTAACCAAACTAACCGTCATTCTGGTGGTGCTTATCATTACTACAGTCACTATTATGCAGAAAGAACCTAGAAGCGATCGATGAGTATGGAGTAAACTAAATCTTGAATAGTTAACAGAAATTAATAATTGTGGATTCTCCCATTCTTACTTCTACTTTCCTACTAACATTGCTGATGATGGTAGGACTAGTCTTCTTTATTCGTGCTTCTGTAAAAGATCGTACAGAACAAATTGAACTGTCAACCTCTGAATCGGAAGATGCTATATTACCCAAATTACAAAATTATTTTGATGAGCGAGCTTATCGAGTTATAGAGGTGGATGCTCTGACTAATGAGGTGACATTTCAAGGCTTCGTACAACCCAGTTTGTTTATGGCTATTTTTTTAACTTCGCTATCAGGACTGGGTTTCTTTTGTCTAGTGTTGGTTTTATTTATGCTGTTTCCAGGGGTTAGTAATTGGCTTTGGTTAATGTTGTTACTAGCTCCTGTAGCAGGTATATTTTACTGGCAAAAAGCAGGACGCTTAGAAAAAGTATTACTAAGTGTTAAAAGCAGTACCACAGGCAATCAAACTCGAAATATAATTACGGTTACTGGTCATCGAGATGAACTAATACAATTTCAACAAAATTTATCTTTTCAATGAAAATCAACATAATTTAAAGGACGTTTATTTAAAAACGTCCCAAATGCTGATATATTTAGTTGGTGTTTGTTATCTGACTTTCAACGACTGCTGGCACTTGCTACAGTCTTCTTCTTATCCCCTTCTGCTATCTCAAAAGATTGTAAGCTGGGGAACAGAAAATGATTTTCTTCTACGTATTGCGCTCCGAATAAACCTTTCTCTGCCCAGAAGTAGCGATCAGTTGTGTGTTCGTTCCTTCTGACAACTAAAAGTGCAGGAGGCGTAATACCGTTAGAAGAAATATGTTTACGGGCTGCGGTTACAGGTTTGTCATCACCACTTTCTATGTTATATTGAGGGACTAGCTCTAAGATCTTGCGCCCCTCTTGGCGACGGCGACTCTTACGCTTGCGTTTTCTGGCCAACCCGATTACCTCCTATTCTATTTTCGTAGCTGTAAAGATAATTACAAAACTAGGCTAAATTGTATCCTAATAGTCAAAAAAAATCAACCAACCTCTGAAGGATTAGGGGATCAGAAACATTGAAGTCAAAACGATACCGATCAAGACTTTGACTGTTGTGGGGAGAAAAAATATAAGATAAAAAAAGTTAATAACATCATTTTCTTGGTTGAATGTCATACTCTTACAATCCTGCTAGTTCTGAATTTAACCTGTTGTGCAAATCTCAAATTAAATTGTTGACTCAAGGATTGGGAGCATTGTGGAGTGCAGTTTATCTAACAGAAGAATCAGTAGTAACCAGGGAAACCAAGCTCTTCCCTTTTGCTATTTATCCACAAACTGAAAGTGAGCTTACCCTGAAACTTCCAGGGATAGAATTACCAGAAATATGGCAAAAAGTGAACTCTGAATCAATAAGCCAGCCAAGTTTTTTACTTCCTGATAAGCTTACAGGAGATAGTTTGAGTAATGTCCGTCAAAAACGGGGTAATCTGGGGAATAAACCGCGAATTTTCCCTTTAATTTACGAAAATACTGTAATGGGGCTATTGATAGTAGCAAGAGAAAATCGCAACTGGGAAGAAACAGAATTAAAACAAGCTGAGAATATTGCCACGACTTTAGCGATCGCTAGTTTTATGGAGCGTCAATCCCAATGGTATCGGAAACAACTAGCACTGCAACAAGAAGCTAACCGTTGGGGCAAAGATAGTGTGGATGATTTATTACATCAATTACGAAACCCTCTAACAGCCTTGAAAACTTTTAGTAAACTGTTGATTAAAAGGTTGTTACCAGAAGACCGCAACCAATCTTTGGCGACGAGTATTCTCCGGGAAAGCGATCGTCTGTCGGAATTATTGCAACAATTTGAAGCAGAGATATCCCAATCCTCAACAACTCCAGTGACTCTTAGCACTACTTCAGTGCGTTTAGCAGACACAGAAACCAACGAGCGCAATAACTTTTTATTACCCGATAGCAAGAAAGATTTAGAGTCAGTAGCTCTGAAAGAGATTTTAGAACCTTTACTACTTAGCGCAGAAGCGATCGCATCTGAAAAAAAGATTGAGTTAGTAGTAAATCTAGAAAATAATCTTCCTCCAGTAAAAGGTAATCCTCAAGCTTTGAGAGAAGTTTTTAACAATCTAATTGATAATGCTATTAAATATACTCCTGAGCAAGGAATAGTCGAGTTAGAAACTAGAGTTAAAGATGGTCTAGTAGGAGTAGCAATTCAAGATACAGGTTATGGTATCCCGACTCAAGAGCAACCACAGATTTTTGAGCGTCATTATCGAGGAATACAAGCAGAAGGAGATATACCAGGTAGTGGTTTAGGATTGGCGATCGCTAAAGACTTAATTCAACAAATGCAAGGCAATATTGAGTTAATTAGTCCCAATAATCTAGCAAAAAATAGTAACTTTCCTGGTACAACTTTTATTGTGTGGCTACCCCAGATTTAGTTAAACTGATACGTGCATTTAGCAGCTATGATAGATAGTCTTGTGACATTTTAAATCTTATAAAAAATGAGTATTCAAAACCAACTAGAAGAATTACAAACCGAAGCAGTTAGCGCGATCGCAGCTTGTCAGGATTTAGAGGAACTAGAGCAACTAAGAGTTAAATATCTGGGGAAAAAAGGTCAACTTTCCCAAATTTTACGGGGTATGGGCAAATTAAGCCCCGAAGAACGCCCTGTTGTAGGTTCACAAGCTAATGAAATCAAAGAAGCGATCCAAAATAGCTTAGAAAAGCAGAAAGAAGCCTTACAAAAATCCGCTATAGAAGCACAAATCAAAGCAGAAACTTTAGATGTTACCATGCCTGGAGTGAGTCGTCCTCTAGGTAAAATACACCCCTTGAATGGAGTTATCGACAGAGTTGTAGATATTTTTGTCGGTTTAGGTTACACCGTCGCTACTGGACCCCAAGTAGAAACAGATTACTACAACTTTGAGGCACTTAATACCCCTCAAGACCATCCAGCAAGAGATATGCAAGATACCTTTTATCTTCCTGGGGGTAACTTACTGCGTACCCATACATCTTCGGTACAAATTCGTTATATGGAAAATAATCAACCACCTATCCGCATCATTGCACCAGGAAGAGTTTATCGTAGGGATACTGTAGATGCTACCCACTCCGCAGTGTTTCATCAGGTAGAGTTATTAGCAATAGACAAAGGATTAAAATTTACTGACCTCAAAGGTACAATCAAAGAGTTCTTACGAAGAATGTTTGGGGACGATCTTCCCGTACAATTCCGTACCAGTTATTTCCCTTTTACCGAACCTTCTGCTGAAGTAGATGTGCAATGGAAAGGTAAATGGTTAGAAGTATTAGGCTGTGGAATGGTAGATCCTAACGTGCTTAAAGCAGTAGGTTATGACCCAGAAGTTTATACAGGTTTTGCTGCTGGTTTCGGGGTAGAAAGATTTGCTATGGTACTACATCAAATTGATGATATTCGTCGTCTTTACAACAGCGACTTGAGATTTTTAAATCAGTTTTAAAGAATCAAACAGAAATTTTAAGACTCGCTAAACTAGGGAGATATCATCACAAAATAGTTTCATGTACTCGTCAACAAAACAACTTGTTGAAGCCTTTGTATCCTGTACTCTTCCTAAAGAGGAGTGGACTCATGATGCCCATCTCAGAGTAGGATTGTGGCATCTACTCCACTATTCCCCAAGTGAATCAATGCAAAGATTACGCCAAAACATTAAAAAGTATAATGTCGCTTGTGGAATTGAGAACACAGAAACTCAAGGATATCATGAAACAATTACTAGGTTTTATGTGTGGCTAATTAATAGATTTATCCAGCAAACAGATTGCTCAGAGCCAATAGATTTACTAGCAGATGAACTTATTAATCGCTACGGAGATAAATCGCTTCCGTTTAGTTACTACAGTCGGGATAGATTAATATCGAAAACAGCAAGACTCCAGTGGGTAGAACCAGATTTAAAGCCTCTGACATAATAATTTAAAGTCCCGTTTTAAGAGTAATGGGATCTCGCTCTTAACAGATAATACACTATTCCAACAACCAACCAAATAATTCCCCTAAAGTTAACTTAAAACGCCCCAGCCTACTAATTGTTTGTAGGATAAATCTAGTATAAAAATTGCCCTTGTTGGTTAGCAATGGAAAAAAATCAAAATTTAACTATCAGAGAAACTACTATTTCAGAAGATTATCTCCTTGCTCAACACTTCTATAAACTATGGCTAGATAATAACGTTACTCCCAATTCTATTCGTGCTGATTGGTTAGAAGTAACCATCGAGTTTATTGCTAAAGCACGGCAAGATTTATCTTTTCAAGCTTGGGTTGCTGAAGCAGACAATCAAGTAATTGCTTCGGCTAGTTGTCAGCTTTTTGCTGGCTTATATCCTCCTAATTTTTTTAAACCTGATTTCCGTCAGTATGGTTATATCTGAAACGTTTATGTCGAATCTGATTATCGTCGTCAGGGAATTGGTACAAAACTAACTAAAAAAGCAATCAATTATCTTCTTTCTCTGAATTGTACTCATCAAAAATAGGGTTTGTAAGGGAAGGAAAGGATACCCCTCTTGCATTTATGTATGGGGAGGAGAACTTCCCTTACATAAACATCAGCCCGATAGGGCTTCTATACTATTAGAAGCCGTAAAGGTAGCCATCTTTCCTGTGAACAATGCTGCAATATTTATGGTTTATTCCTTGTACTGTTTGAGTAACAGTTTTGATATTAAAAGAACCAGTAGAACGGATAGCAACTTTACCTAGATAAGAACCTATTTTCTGGCCTTTAGGAACAATAGCTTTAACAATATCTCCAGTTTGAAAACCTTTGACTTGTTTGATGTGGGCAGATTTTCTAACAAGTTCTCTCGATTTATTTATTCTGGGAAATCCAAACTTATCAACATGAATTACTTGTCTATTTCCATGACCAGCGCATTTAATTAATAATGGTTGGTTGGTTAATATTTCTAGTTTTGGAGTACCAGAAACCATAGCAGCATCAAGGTAATGGCGTTTGGGCAATCCTTGTTGAGTACGATTAAACTTAGTTTGCGCTCCTGTGCCAGTGGTTACAGGTAATCCTGTTTCAAAAAGAGAATTATACAGTTTCCATCTAGTAGAATTAACCGCAGCAGCATCTTTTAATGGTGCTTTTGCTTGGCTTAATATTCTTTTTAGTCTTGATGGAGTATCAGCTAAAAACTCTCTAATATCTAAATTGGATTTGGCTCGGTTGCAAGGTACACAAGCAATAGCCAAATTAGATACTCGATTAGTACCACCACAAGATTTTGGTTGGATATGCTCAACTTCTAAAGGAACATCTTTTGCGGAACAGTAAGCACAGGTTCGATTCCATTTTTGCAACAGATATTCTCTGACTTCGTACTGATACAAAGTCCCTTGCTGATACTCTTTAGCAGATATTTCAGGTCGCTGCATCTTTACCAAGTCGAACTTAACTAGTTCCATAGCTATTGACCTAATAGGACAAAGCTTGATTAGTCGCTTAACCCAAGTCATAGTGGTCAATACACGATGTTCTAAACTAGGTGCTAACCATCCTTTTTCTCTAGTTCGATTCAGAAATCTGGGTTTTCTATAGAACCCATTTGGGTTCTACGCGATCGCTAGTCTTTTAAGCATCAGTCTGACAAAACAAAGATTAACCTTAGTGGTGGCATGATCGAGAGTTCTTTCAAAATTTTT
>JAAUYH010046650.1_pt1 | contig 19318 bp, 18 predicted proteins | sample 7278061 | NCBI WGS metagenome assembly JAAUYH01 (sample SAMN14350203, study PRJNA611818) | marine sediment metagenome | isolation source: surface marine sediment (0.6m) | place: French Polynesia: Moorea | collected 2018-08 | reverse complement strand
TGTTCGTCGATCAGGGCGAAGTCATCAAGGTCGATACGCGCTCGCGCGAATACGTCTCACGCGTCAAATAAAACCGCCCTTCGAGACCAGGTCGCAGTAGTCGGCGCAGAGCGCCTCTATGCGCGCCTGGTCCGTTTCACTGAAGCGATCGAGTGACGGGCTGTCGATATCCAGCACGCCGACGAGCTGGCCACCGATGACGAGTGGCACCACGAGTTCCGAACGCGACGCAGCGTCACAGGCGATGTGTCCCGGGAATGCGTGCACGTCCGGTACGCGCAGCGTTTTGCCGCTGGCGGCGGCCATGCCGCAAACACCTTTGCCGAGTTCGATGCGTACGCAGGCGGGCAGGCCCTGGAACGGACCGAGCACGAGCTCCTTGCCGCGCAGCACGTAGAGGCCGAGCCAGTTCACGTCGTCGATGGCGTTGTAGAGGAGCGCTACGAAGTTCGCCGCATTGGCGAGCGCGTCCGACTCGTCCTTCAACAGCGCCGCAAGCTGCGATTGCAGCAAGCCGTAGTCAGTGTCATTCATGTTCCTGTCCGAATCTGAAGGCGATTACCTCGCCGATTTCGCTTGCGCCATCCATCGCCATTTGCAGTCGTTCGAGCCCGAGCGCGACACCCGCGCAGTCGGGCAGGCCGTGCCGGAGTGCCGCGATGAGCGCGTCGTCGGGCGGGTTCACGGGTTTTGCGGCTTTCTGCCGTTTCGCGAGCTCGTCCTCGATACGTCGTAGTTGCTCATCGGCATCGGTGAGTTCCACGTAACCGTTGGCGAGCTCGGTCTCGCCGTAGTAAACCTCGAACCGGTCGGCAACGTGCGGATCGGCCGGGCAGAGCCTGGCGAGAGCCGCCTGGCTCGCCGGGTAGTGCCGGATTACCGTGAGCCGGTCGCTCGCGAATTGCGGCACGACGCGGGTCGTCATGACGAGACCCAGCCACGCGTCGCGATCGCCGCCAATCGACGCGCGCAAGTCCGCATCAGCGCGTGCGGCATCGGCGAGTTCCTCGATCGATGCGTGCAGCGGATCGAGGCCGGCGTAGCGTTGAAACGCATCGGCGTAGTCGAGCATGTCGATATCGGCGGCAAGCCCGGGCGCGTCGAGCGCCGCCGCGATGAGCCGGCAAGTGTCCGCCACGATGTCGTGCAACGAGAAACCGATGCGGTACCACTCGAGCATCGTGAATTCGGGCTGGTGCATTGGCCCGGCTTCGCCATCGCGGAACACTCGGCAGATCGAGTAGATGTCCGGAAAGCCCGCGGCGAGCAGGCGCTTCATGCAGAACTCGGGTGACGTGTGCAGGAACAGGCGCCGCTCCGGCTCGAGGCTCGAACGCACGACGAGGCTCTCGATGTTCGGGTCGCTGCCTGCCGCGTAGGCAAGGGCGGGCGTATCGACCTCGAGGACCTCCTCCGCGCAGAAGTAGTCGCGCATCCTTTGCTGCAAGCCGGCGCGGCGTCGTGCCGCATCGACGTCGCTGCAGGGTAGCCACTCAGTCATCGGCCCCGGCGGGCAATCCGGCGATTCTCTCGCCCATGCGCAGTGTCGCACCCGCTCTCATCGATTCGTCCCATGTACAGCCGTTTTTCGGCAACAACAGGATGACCGTCGACCCCATATTGAACCAGCCGAGCAGGTCGCCTTTCGCGACGTTCCGGGAGTGCGCAGACAGATCCAGTACCTCGACGGTACCGCTGGAGCGCGGACGGATTTCGCCCGTCCACGGCGTGCTGATACTGCCGACGTTGAGGGCGCCGACAAGAATCAGCGCCATCGGTCCGCTGCCGGTGTCGAAGTGCATGACGAGCCGTTCGTTGCGGCGAAACAGTTTGGGCACGCGCAAGACCGTGGCCTCATTGACGCTGAACAGGTCGCCGGGCACGTATCGGGCTGCGACGAGTCTGCCCGCGCGCGGCGCGTGCACGCGGTGGTAGTTGTAGGGCGCGAGATAGATCGTCGCGAACTGGCCATTGTCGTAGGCGTGGGCATTCGACAAATCGGTCGCGAGCAGTTCGTCGAGTGTGTAGTCGATGCCCTTGGCCTGCACGAGGACGTCGTTCTCGATGTGTCCTGCGATACTTAATGTGCCGTCGACCGGCGAGACCAGTGCGGTACTGGCCGGATCGACGGGCCGCTCGCCGTCGGCGAGCTCGCGAATGAAGAAGTCGTTGAACGTCGCAAATGCACCCGGTACCTCGTCGCGAATCTCATCGACGTTGACGTTAAACATCCCGATGAATCTCTCGATCAGGAAGTCTTTCGTCGCCGTATGGCGGATGCGCGCAATGCGATAAACGATCGCCGTCAGCAGCTGTTTCGGCAGCAGGTATTGCAGAAAAGCGAATAATCCAGTCATGGTGCGAACGGCCTACGGCAGTTGCTTCCGTGCCGATATCGCCAGTAACAACGTCTCGCCGGAGTAGAGGTTCAGCGTCACCGCGTCGGCATTGTCCGCGGCTTTCATCAGCATCAGGTGCTTGCCGCCTCGCTCGAGCACAGCCTCGCCGCCCGCCGGGACCACGAGCTCGTCGAGTTTGCGCATGCTGGCAATCTCGTTCTCGACAACCGTCTCGTGTATCTGCACAGAGCCGAATTGCGGACTCGTTACGCGCGTGACGGCGATATCGACGGCAGTGTTGTTGCGAAGCGTCAGGTAGCCCGCGCTCATTTGCACGCCCGGCATAGTCTGCGTGACGACGACATCGCTTGCTTCGAGCGGTGGTTTCGGTTCGCCGCAACCGAATGCCGTTGCTGTCGCGACAAGAAGGACAAAGTAGCGCATCAGCTTTCCGTCGTGATGACTTTCAGATCGTTAATGAAGTTTTCGGCCTTGTGCGGCGAGGAGAACAGGCCGCGCAGCTCGGCGTCGGGGTCAATGAGCAGCACGACGGCTGAGTGATCGACGGTGTAATCGTCGCCATCGGCCTCGCGTTTCTCGAAAAATACGCCGACGTGCTTCGTGAAGCTGCGAATCTCATCGATATCGCCGGTAAGTCCGAGATTGTCCTCGCCGAAATAGGCAATGTAATCGGCCAGTCTTTCCGGCGTATCCCGTTCCGGATCGACACTGACGAGAACGATCCGCGGCAACGGACTGTGGCCTGCATTGGCCAGCTTCGTCTTTGCGTCCGCGAGGACGGACAGGGTAATCGGGCAGATGTCCGGACAGGACGTGAAGCCGAAAAAGACGAGGTCCCAGTGCCCTTCGAAGACGTCGCGCCCGGCGGCCGCGCCGGCCTGGTCGACCAGCTCGAAGTCGGGAAGCGGCACGGGGGCCGGATACAAGGTCGCGGTCAGTGGCGGCGGCGACGCCGGCGGGGTTCGCGGTGTCTCCACAAGCATGAACACGAGCAGGCCCGCGACCAGCGCAATAGCGAGCGCGACGCCGATAATGAGGTTCTTGGAATACATCGCCCGCGATTCTACAGGCGTGTACCATTCGCGGCCATGCCGGATATGAACGAAACGACCGTTGAGCAGCTCATACGCAGTGTCGCAGCGCGCTTCGCTGCGGCCCATCTCGACTACGGGCACGGTACCGACAACCCGGTGGACGAATCCGCGTGGCTCGTGTTTTCGAAACTCGCGCTCGACCACTCGTCGGCCGCCGGCGTTTATGCGCAGCGCGTCGAACCAGCGGCTGTCGAGCAGATCGAAAGGGTGGCGGAGGAGCGCATACGAACGCGCAGGCCGCTGGCCTACCTTCTGAACGAGGCGTGGTTTGCCGGCCACCGCTTCTATGTCGACGAGCGCGTACTCGTGCCGCGTTCGCCATTCGCCGAGCTCATCGCGAATCGTTTCGAACCCTGGCTCCCCGGCACCGGCGTGCGCCATGCCCTGGATCTGGGGACTGGCAGTGGCTGCATTGCCATCGCCATCGCGCACGCGTTTCCGACGGCGCAGGTCGACGCCGTCGACATCTCGCGGGAAGCGCTGCAGGTCGCTGCGATAAACGTCGACCTGCACGACCTCGGGCAACGCGTGCGGCTCATCCATTCCGGTTTCTTCGACGAGCTGGGCGACGCGAAGTACGAGCTTATTGTCAGCAACCCGCCGTACGTCGATCGTGAAGACATGGAAGCACGCTCTCCCGAGTTTCGTCACGAACCGGAGCTGGGACTGGCGGCGGGCGACGACGGTCTGGATTCGATCAGACCGATACTGCATCATTCGGCTAATTTCCTGACCGATGACGGAATACTCGTTTGCGAGGTCGGCAACAGCCAGCCGGCGCTCGAACGATCGTTTCCGCGGCTGCCGTTCGTTTGGCTGGAGTTCGAGCACGGCGGGTCAGGTGTGTTCATGTTGACGAAGCAGGATCTACAGGGCGTATAACGGTGTCCGGCAACAGTTTCGGGCGAAACTTCGTGGTCACGACCTTTGGCGAGAGCCATGGCCGCGCTCTCGGCTGCGTCGTCGACGGCTGCCCGCCGGGATTGCCGCTCGAGGAATCCGACATCCAGCATGACCTCGACCGGCGTCGGCCCGGTCGTTCCAGGCACACGACGCAACGTAACGAGCCGGACCAGGTGCAGATTCTCTCGGGTGTCTTCGAAGGCGTAACGACGGGGACGCCTATCGGCCTGTTGATCGAGAACACCGATCAACGCTCGAAGGACTATGGCGACATCAAAAACAAGTTCCGGCCCGGGCACGCCGACTACACCTACCAGCAGAAGTACGGCATTCGCGATTATCGCGGCGGCGGACGGTCGTCGGCACGCGAGACGGCAATGCGAGTTGCCGCCGGCGCGATTGCTCGCAAGTACCTGAAGACGAGGCTCGGCATCGAAATTCACGGCTATGTGTCGCAACTGGGACCGATCCCGCTTGATGCGCCCGATCCCGCGTTTGCGGAGACGAATGCGTTTTTCTGTGCCGACCCCGCGCGCGTCGACGAGCTCGATGCGTTTATGACGGAGCTCCGTGAGCAAGGCGATTCAATTGGCGCAAAGATCACGGTCAGGGCGAGCAACCTGCCGCCGGGTCTCGGAGAGCCCGTTTTCGACAAGCTCGACGCGGCGCTTGCTTACGCGTTGATGAGCATCAATGCCGTCAAGGGCGTGGAGCTCGGCGCCGGATTCGACGCGATCGCGCAGCGAGGCAGCGAACACCGCGACGAGATGTCGGAACAGGGGTTTGCGAAAAACGACGCGGGCGGTACGCTTGGCGGAATTTCCTCGGGACAGGACATCCTGGCCAGCATCGCACTCAAACCGACTTCGAGCGTTTCAGTGCCGGGCAAAACCGTCGATAAGGAAGGCAAGGCGACCGAGATCGTGACGAAAGGCCGCCACGACCCGTGCGTCGGATTGCGCGCGACGCCGATCGCCGAGGCCATGGTGGCGCTCGTACTGGTCGACCACTACCTGCGCAACCGCGCCCAGAACGCCGACGTCAAGTCGGACACGCCCGATCTGCAGGAGCGGTTTTGATCCTCTAAGGGGACGTAAGACCGCGATGAATCACACGCGAAGACCCATGACCAAGAAATTCAACCTAGCCGTCGTCGGCGCCACGGGTGTCGTTGGCGAAGCCATGCTCGACATCCTCGCCGAGCGGAGATTCCCCGTCGACAACGTGTATGCGCTCGCCAGCGAGCGATCGGTGGGCAAGACTGTCACGTTCGGCAACAGGGAACTCGATGTCGAGGATCTCGCTGGCTTCGATTTCTCGAATGCGCAGATCGGGCTGTTTTCCGCGGGCGGGTCGATCTCGGCTGAATACGCACCCAAAGCGGCGGCGGCAGGGTGTGTCGTCATCGACAACACGTCGCATTTCCGCCGCGACGAGGACATTCCGCTGGTCGTCCCGGAAGTCAATGCCGATGCAATCGCCGATTACGCCACCCGCGGCATCATAGCGAACCCGAACTGTTCGACGATCCAGATGCTGGTAGCGCTGAAACCGATCTATGACGCCGCCGGCATCGAGCGCGTCAATGTCGCCACGTACCAGGCCGTTTCCGGTGCGGGCAGGAGTGCCGTCGAGGAACTCGTGCGGCAGACGACAACGCTGTTGAACGGCCGGCCGCTCGAGATCGAGGGCCCGGCCAAGCAGATTGCGTTCAACTGCATCCCGCACATCGACACGTTCCAGGACAATCGCTACACGCGCGAGGAGATGAAGATGGTGTGGGAGACGCGCAAGATCCTTGGTGACGATGACATTCGGGTGAACCCGACGGCGGTGCGCATCCCCGCGTTTTACGGTCACTCCGAGGCCGTGCACATCGAGACGAAGACCAAAATCTCGGCCGAGGCCGTGTGCGACCTGATGCGTGAGGCACCCGGAATCGAGCTCATCGACGGCACAGATTTTGGTAAATACCCGACGGCCGTCACGGACAGCTCGGGAACAGACCCGGTATACGTGGGCAGGGTGCGCGAGGACATCTCGCACCCACGTGGAATAAACCTGTGGGTAGTGGCCGATAATATTCGTAAGGGCGCGGCTCTAAATAGCGTCCAAATTGCTGAAATATTGGCAAAAAACTATCTTTGAGCTATAGTGCCAAAGCGTCAATCTGGGGGCGCTTGGGGAGTTGGAGAAACATATGTCGCGACGTCTTATTCGGATTTTGCCCGCGCTCGTCCTGTCGATTATGTCAAGCGGTGCCTGGGCAATCGGGCTCGGCGACATAACGCTGGACTCGGCGCTCAACGAGCCGCTCCGGGCTGAAATCCAACTGCTGTCGGCAACCCCTGAGGAACTCCAGGACCTCAAGATCTCGCTGGCATCGGCCGACACCTTCGAGCGCTACGGGCTCGATCGCCCTGCGTACCTGCAAGGTATCCAGTTCAACATCGTGCGGGGCAACGGCGTCGTGCAATTGCGAACTCCCGTACCGATTACCGAGCCATTCCTGACATTCATCGTGGAAGCCAACTGGCCCCGTGGCCGTTTGCTGCGCGAGTACACCGTATTGCTCGATCCGCCAACGTTCGCGCCGCCGGCCGCGCAGCAGGCGCCGGCCGTACAGGCGCCGAGTCGCAGCACGACCGCCGACAGCGGCCGCATCGAGCGGCAGCCGGCGGCAGCGCCGCCGCCGCCGCAACCGGCGCCGCGCGCAACGCCGCCATCCACCACGCGCCCGCAGCCGCTGCCTGCCGCGGATGACTCGCCGTATGACACGACCGAAGGCGGCGACGTCTACGTACAACGTGGCGATACCCTCTGGGGTGTGGCGTCGAGGGTGCGACCTGACAGCCGCCTGACGATGAACCAGACGATGATGGCGATTTTCGAGGCCAATCCCCAGGCCTTCGACGGCAACATCAACAGACTGAAGGCTGGCGTGTCGCTGCGGGTCCCGAGCGCCGACGAGATCTACCGGATCAGCCGTGGCGAGGCGTTTAACCAGGTCCGGCAACAGAATGCCGAATGGACAGGCGCACCGCCGCCTGCCGACACGGGCCCGAGCCTGACGCTCGTACCGCCCGACGACGAAGACCTCGGGCTGCCGTACGACGACGATGCGGCTGCCGATCCGGTCATCGACGAGCCGTTGTCTCGCGAAGAGCGACTCGAAGCGGCGATTGCGGAGATCGAGGCGCAGGATGTGCCCGACCAACAGGCGCTCATCGACATTCGTAACGACCAGCTTGCCGAACTGCGACGCGAGCTCGCGGAAATCCGCGGTGAGACCTACGTGCCGCCGGTCGAAGACACGACGGTCGCGGACGAGGATGCCGTGTTCGTCGACGAAGCCGACGACGCGATGCCGGACGACGAGGCCGTGGCCGACGATCTCGATAGCCTGCTCCCGGATGACGAAGTTGCCGACGAAGATGCGGCAGCAGCAGACGACGCGGTTGCGGATGCCGACGAAGAACCCGCGCCGGTCACGCAGGTACGGCCGGAGCCCGAGCCGAGCCTCGTCGACAAGATCCTGGGTTACGTCACCGGCATTTACGGCATCATCGCGGGCGCGGTCATCGTGGTCGCGGGCATACTGTTCTGGTTCCTGCGTCGCGGTCGGGACGAGGGTGACGATGCGGCACCGTGGGAATCGCTCGACGAAGAGGAAGAGATTGCCGCTGGTGCGCTTTCCGCGACCGAAACGCTCGCGGCGCCGAAACGCGACGACGACGGCATGGTCGTGGTCGAACAGGAATCCGCGATTCGTTCGCTCGATGACACCATGGATGCGCCGGTCGAACTGCAGGAGTCAACGGGCGATACAGGTGAGTTCGGTTCGCTCGAGGACACGTTCAGCAGTGAAACTGCTGTCAATCTCGACCAGCAGGATCCGCTCGCCGAAGCAGACTTCCACATGGCCTATGGTCTCTACGACCAGGCAGCCGACCTCGTCAACGGAGCGCTCGAAGCGGATCCCGGTGACCAGGATCTGCTCGCGAAGCTCTGCGAAATCTATTTCGTGTGGGGCAATCGCGATGCATTCATCGATGCTGCCGGCCGCCTCAAGGCTGCCGTCGGCGATCAGGACAACGCCGACTGGGACAAGGTCGTCATCATGGGCCAGCAGATCGCGGCCGACGACGCGCTGTTCGCCGGCGCGAGCGCTGCGGCGGCAACCAGGGCCGTCGACCTGTCGTTCGACGGAGGTATGGGAGACGAAGCCGCGCTCGATATCGACTTCGGCGGCGATGCCGGCGGCGACGAAGTCATCGATCTCGGCGCGGAGGAGCAGGCTGTTGCCAGCGACGACGATGGCGTCGACTTCCTGTTCGGCGAAACGGCAACCGAGGAAGGCGGCGACGTGGACCTGAGCCTCGAAGCAACCGCCGAATCGCCTACTATCGAAACGCCGATCGAAGACGATGACTCGACGGCCGAGGTGCCTACGGCCGAGATAACCAGGACCGTGGAAATGCCGTCGCCCGAAACGACCGTGGAAACGCCGACGATCGAACAGCAAATGGCGGACCTCGGCGGTACCACCGAGCTGCCGTCGATCGACGAAGACGCGATGACCGGCGAACTGCCGGCCGGGTCCGAGGCGACCGCGGAGATCAACCTCGACGACCTGGGTCTCGATGTCGCTGACCTCGAAGCCACGGGCACCAACGAAATACTCGAGGATATTGGCGACATTACGGGCAAGAACCCGGAGATCGACCCCAACGAAACGGGCGTTCGCGCTGCGCTCGACCCGTCAGAAACGGCGCTTGGTGAGAAGCTCGACATGGACGACTCGCTCATCTCGACCGGCGAGATGCGACTCGCACCCGACGAGACCGGGGCCAGCCCGTCGCTGACGTCAGAAGAAGACACTGACACAAGTCTCGAGGACCTGCTCGATGCTACGGGTATGACGCAAGTCATCAGCGAGGACATGGCCGTCGAGACGGCGGCCGACGTCGACAAGTTGCTCGGCGACGACGAGGCGACCATGATGGCGAGCCTCGACGACGACGAAGCGACCGCCGCCGCGCCGCTCGCCGACGACGACGCAACGACGATGGCGCCGAGTTTCAGCGACGACAGCGACGAGGAATTCGATTTCGCGAAGACCGAAGCGTTGCCGCCCGAAGCATTCACGGGTGGTGACAGCCTCGACGAGACCAGCGAGATTCCCGCGGTTGCGGAAACCGACGTCGATCTCGATCTCGACGACCTGACCGCTGCATTGCAGGTGAGCCAGGCCGGCGACACCGTCGACATGCCGCGCGACGACGCGACCGTCGAGCAGCCGCGACCGAATATCTCGGAAGAAGCGCCGACCGTAGCGCTCGCCCCGGACGACATGAGCGAGGACCTCAACGAGGCGCGCACGATGACCGAGGTGGGCACCAAGCTCGACCTGGCGCGTGCCTACGTCGACATGGGCGATCCTGCGGGTGCTCGCAGCATCCTCGAGGAAGTCCTCGACGAGGGTGATGAAGGCCAGCGGCAGCAGGCGCAGCAACTGCTCGATTCGCTGCCGTCCTGATCCGACTCGCCGCAGGCATCGAGTACGACGGCACGGCGTACAACGGCTGGCAGCGCCAGCGAACCGGTATCGGCGTTCAGCAGCGCCTCGAGGAGGCCATAGCACTGGTCGCCGACGAGTCGGTCGACGTCGTCTGCGCCGGGCGTACCGATACGGGCGTGCACGCCTCGGGCCAGGTCGGCCACTTCGACACGATCGCGGAACGCAGCGACCGCGGCTGGCTGCTCGGTATCAACAGCAACCTTCCCGAAGACGTCAACGTGTCCTGGGTGCGGCCGGTCGGTGGCGAGTTTCATGCGCGTTTCTCGGCGACTGCCCGAAGCTATCGCTATGTCATCCTGAATCGGCTCGTGCGCTCCGCACTGGCGCGCAAGCGGGCATGGTGGGTACACCAGGACCTCGACGTGAGTCGTATGCACGAAGCGGCGCAGTCACTCATCGGTGAACACGATTTTTCGGCATTTCGCGCTGCCGGGTGTCAGGCGTCGAGGCCGGTTCGCGAGATCACCTCGATCAGCGTTACCCGGGAAGGCGACTGGATCACGCTCGATGTAACCGCCAACGCCTTCCTTCAGCACATGGTGCGCAACATCGCCGGCACGCTCGCAGCGATCGGTTGCGGTGACCTCGAGGTCTCCGCGATCGTCGATATCCTCGAAAGCCGCGATCGCACCGAGGGAGGTATCGCTGCGCCGCCGCACGGACTGACGCTCGTGTCGGTCGAATATCCGAAGGAGTTTGGCATACCGCAGTGAACGGGGACATTCGACTTTTGCGTCCTGTGCGCTCGTAAGCTCATGAAACGAAAGGGCGAAAAAGTAGAATGTCCCTATTGGCTCGATTACCATACGCAACATGTCCTGGCTCGAAAAACTCATGCCTTCCCGCATCAGCACCGAGGAGCGCAAGCGCTCGGTGCCCGAAGGCGTATGGATCAAGTGCCCCAAGTGCGACGCGCAGCTTTATCGCCAGGAGCTCGAACGTAACCTGCAGGTCTGTCCGAAGTGTGCGCACCACATGCGCATCGGTGCGCGGCGTCGCCTCGAAACGTTTCTCGACGCGGACTCGGTGCAGGAGTTGTTCGCCGGGCTGGAGCCCGAGGATCCGCTCAAGTTCCGCGACAGCAAGCGCTACAAGGACCGCATTTCACAAGCGCAGAAAAAGACAGGTGAGAAGGACGCACTCATTGCGGCGACAGGTACGCTGCTCGGACGACCTGTCGTCGTCTGTGCCTTCGAATTCTCGTTCATGGGCGGCTCAATGGGATCCGTGGTCGGCGAGCGATTCGCGCGCGCTGCGAAGTACTCGGCCGACAGCAACATGCCGTTAATCTCGTTTTCGGCCAGCGGCGGTGCGCGCATGCAGGAAGCGTTGTTCTCGCTGCTGCAGATGGCCAAGACGTCGGCAGCGCTGGCAAGGCTGGGCGAGCAGGGCATTCCTTTCGTGTCCGTGTTGACCGATCCGACCACCGGTGGCGTCTCCGCAAGCCTCGCGATGCTCGGTGACGTCAACGTGGCCGAGCCGAATGCCCTGATCGGTTTCGCGGGTCCCCGTGTGATCGAGCAGACCGTGCGGCAGACGCTACCAGAGGGATTCCAGCGCAGTGAGTTCCTGCTCGAGCATGGCGCGGTCGACATGATCATCGACCGGCGCGAGATGCGCGAACAAATCGCCGACCTGCTGGCGAAATTCGAGCATCGCCCAGCGCCGATCGCCTGCAAGTAAGCCGGTACGTGAATTATTGCGCCGCGACCCTGTCCGAGTGGCTGGCGCGCCTCGAGACGTTTTCCCCACACGACATCGATCTCGGGCTCGACCGGGTGTCCGCAGTCCTGGGTGCACTGCAGCTCGGGCACGACGCACGCGTATTTCACATCGGCGGCACCAATGGCAAGGGGTCGAGCGTGGCAATGCTGCAGGCGCTGTTGCTCGAGGCCGGCGCGACGGTCGGCGCCTATACATCACCGCACGTCATCGACTACAACGAACGCATCCTTGTCAACGGGGTGCCTGCCAGCGACGAACTGATCGTCGCGGCATTTGAGCGGGTCGAGGCGGCGCGGCGCGACACGCCACTGACTTACTTCGAATTCGGTACGCTGGCTGCACTGGTCGTGTTTGCGGCGCAGAACGTCGACAACGTGATTCTCGAGGTCGGCATGGGAGGGCGTCTCGACGCCGTCAATGTCGTCGAACCAGACGTCGGATTGATCACGAACGTCACGCTTGATCACTGCGATTGGCTGGGCAGCGACATCGAGACGATTGCGGCGGAGAAGGCGGGCATCATGCGGCCGGGTAAACCCATCGTATTTGCATCGAAAGTCGTGCCCGAGACGATCGCGATCTGTGCCTCCGATATCGATGCGGAGTTGTTGCTCGCGGGCCGTGATTACGATTGGACCGCAGCGACGAACGGCCAGTGGGAGTGGCACGGGCGGCAACGCACATTGCGCGAACTGGAGCCACCGTCGCTGAGCGGGGAGTTCCAGGTCGGCAATGCCGCTGGCGTGCTCGCGCTGGTCGAGGCAGCCGGGCTCGACGAGCTGCTCAACGACATCGTCGTCAATCGTGCGCTGACGAGCCTGTCACTCGCGGGCCGCATGCAGCGCATCGACGACGATCGCCACTATCTGCTGGACGTGGCGCACAACCCCGCAGCTGCACACGTGTTGGCAGAGACGATTGCGGCAAGCCGCAACGGGGGCAGGACCGTAGCCGTTATTGGCTTGCTGGACGACAAGGACGCGGAGGGCATCGTGACGCTGCTGAGCACCGTCGTCGACCGCTGGATCGCAGTCGGCGCGGACAATCCGCGCGGCGTGCCGCCCGAAGAACTCGGCAGGATCATCGCGAACATCAGCAATTCCGGTTGTCTCGTGGCGGACTCGCTGTTCGAGGCGTTGCGGTTCGCGCGGGAGACTACGGACGAGGACGACTGCATCCTCGTGACAGGTTCGTTCTACGTCGTCGGCCCGGCCCTGCAAATGCTGCTTTGATATATAATCGCCCCCGCTTGGGCAAAGCCATTCGGCGCAAACAATGGATCGAACTCTGAAAGAACGCATCATCGGCGCGATCGTGCTCGTCGTGTTCGTCATACTCGTCGTACCGATATTCCTCGACGGCCCGCCTGGCGAAGGCGAAATCCTCACAGAGGCCGTGACGCTTCCCGGTCAGTCGGAGCAGAAAATGCAGACCCGGGTTCTCGAGCGCAACCGCTCGACCCCCGAGCCACAAGACGCCGGCAGCAGTGATCGAGAGGTGACGACCGCCGAGGCGCCGGCGCAGACAGACGACAGCAAGGGTGGTGAGACCGCAACAGTGATCACACCGAAGCCGGAACCTGCAGCTGGCGGCGGTCAAGAGACCGCGGCAGAGCCTGTGCCCGAGCCTGCGGTTGAAACGTCCACTACGGGCATGTGGGCCGTGCAACTCGGCGCTTTCTCCGATCGGGCCAAAGCCGACAACCTGGCGGCCGATCTCAGGCGCCAGGGTTTCGCAGCGTTCCTGACGAAGGTCAGCACCGACAAGGGCCAACTGCACCGTGTGCGAATTGGCCCACAAGCGGATCGCGCTGCGGCCGAGGCCGTTGCAAAAAAACTCGAGTCGAGCGGGCATACGAGCCGCGTAGTGCCGCACCCGTGACCGAGGTTCTGCTAGAATCCGGCTCATTCCCACCCGCCGCTCGTGACCGATCCGTCTGATGCCTGTCATCGACATCATCATTTCCGTCGCCATCCTGATATCCGTCGTCGTCGGAATCATGCGCGGATTCGTCAAGGAAGCCATTTCACTCGCCTCGTTGCTGATCGCCATCTGGGCCGCGTTGTACTTCGGGCCCAAGGTCGGCGACGTGTCGCAGAGCTGGCTCAGTTCCGAGGAACTGCAGATGTGGTTCGGGCGTGTCCTCGTCTTTGCGATCATCCTTTCGATCGGTGGCCTGCTGGGCTGGGGCATCGCGAAACTCATTCGCTTGTCGGCTATTAGCGGCGTCGACCGCTTCATGGGATCGCTGTTCGGCGCGCTGCGCGGCATCCTGCTGGTCGCGGTTGCGATCATCGGCGGACAGTTCGCCGGATTCGATAACGACGACTGGTGGTTGAATTCGAGGCTGATTCCTCACCTGGGCGAGGTGTCGGAGTGGATCAAGATCATGGCGCCGAAAGGGTATGACCTGCTGATTCCCGACGAAGAGGCAGCAGAACTGCCGGTCGAACTGCCGACCGAGCTACTCGTCCCCGGGAGTTCCGGGTAGTCACGGAGAGATGCATGTGTGGTGTCGTTGGAATAGTCAGTAGCAGCCCGGTCGGGCAGGACCTGTACGATGCTCTGACGGTAATGCAGCATCGCGGCCAGGATGCAGCCGGTATCATGACGTGGGGTGACGACGGGCTTTGCCAGCGCCGCAGCAACGGGCTGGTGCGCGACGTATTCCGGCAGCGCCACATGTCGAGGCTGACGGGCAAGGTTGGCGTCGGTCACGTTCGCTACCCGACGGCAGGCGGGGCGCGGGCCTCGGAGGCACAGCCGTTCTACGTCAATTCACCGTACGGCATCTGTCTCGCGCACAACGGTAACCTGACCAATCACGACGAACTCACGGACCTGCTGATCCGGCAGGATCGTCGCCACCTCAATACGAGCTCGGACTCCGAGGTGTTGCTCAACGTGTTCGCGCACGAGCTTCACATACGCGCCAATGGCCGGCCGACGCCGGAGCAGGTGTTCGATGCCGCCGAGGCGGTGCACCGGCGCTGCAAGGGCGGCTACGCGATCGTCGCCATGATCATCGGTTTCGGCATCGTCGCGTTCCGCGACCCGAACGGCATCAGGCCGCTGGTGCTCGGCGAGCGCGAGAACGGCAATGGCAGCGAATACATGGTCGCATCGGAGAGCGTCGCACTCGACGTGTTGCAGTTCAAACGCCTGCGCGATGTTGGTCCGGGCGAGGCCGTGTACATCGAGAACGACGGCAAGCTGCACAGTCGGCCGTACGCTGGCGAGACCAGACACACACCGTGCATCTTCGAGTACGTCTATTTCGCGCGGCCCGACTCGATTCTCGACAACATCTCCGTTTACAAAGCGCGGCTGCGCATGGGCGAGGAACTGGCGGGAAAGATCGTTCGCGATTTCCCGGAACATGACATCGACGTCGTAATCCCGATTCCCGATACGAGCCGCACCTCGGCGCTGCAGGTGGCCTACCACCTCGGCGTCAAGTATCGCGAGGGATTCATCAAGAACCGCTACATCGGCCGGACCTTCATCATGCCTGGCCAGGCCGAACGCACGAAGTCGGTTCGCCGCAAGCTCAACGCGATCGACCTCGAATTCCGCGGCAAGAACGTGTTGCTCGTCGACGACTCGATCGTGCGCGGCACGACCTCGCGTCAGATCATCCGCATGGCGCGCGAAGCGGGCGCCGACAAGGTCTATTTCGCATCGGCGGCACCGCCCGTGTGTTGCCCGAATGTATACGGTATCGACATGCCGGCGGCCTCCGAGCTGATTGCCAACGGCCGCTCCATCGAGGAAGTGCAGGAGCTCATCGGTGCCGACAAGCTCATTTACCAGGACCTCTACGGCCTGATCCGTTCGGTGCGACACGACAAGACGCCGATCACCGAATTCGATACCTCGTGTTTCTCGGGCGAGTACGTCACCGGGGACGTCACCGATGAGTACCTCGTCGAACTCGAGAAACGCCGCAACGACGCCGCAAAGCAAGCGCAGAAGAAAAAGCACAAAAAAATCCGCGCAGCTTGACCGATTTCCTTGTAGCAGCGGTCGCAAGATCGCGATAATCCTCACATTATGAGCATCAAGGTCATGATCATCGACGGCCAGGCGGAATTCCGCAGCCTGCTGATGCATCACCTGACAACCCATTGGCCCGACGCGATTATCTCCGCGTACGACCCCATCGAGGCCGGCCACCTGCCGGACGAGTTCTCGGGCGCCGGCAACGACATCGTGTTGCTTGGAGATTTCCTCGGCGATCGCGACGGTCTCGACGTGCTCAAGCGCTTCGTCAATCGCTCCGGGTTCCCGCCGGTCGCGTACTTCGCCCAGCCGAAGGAGCGGGCCAGGGCCAAGGAGCTCGGTGCCGATTGCTTCTTTCCGCGCAACGAGGTCGAACACGATGCGCTGATCGTAAGAGTCGGCGAGGTGCTTGCGAGTCGCCGGCGCGTCGCGTCCACGGGATCGCTGTTCGTCGGCGACACGGCCATCGGCGTGCACCCGCTGATCCGCGGTTATCGCATGATCCGAAAGCTCGGAAGCTCGCGGCACTCGGCCGTATATCTCGCCGAAAAGACGTCGGCAGGCTTGAACGTCGTGCTCAAGGTCCTGCAGCAGGTGCCCGACGTCACCGACGTACTTGGCACGTTCGACCGCTTCCTGCAGGAGTACGAGTTGATCGCCGACATCGAGCATCCCAACGTCGTCAAGATTTACGACCTCGGTGTCGGCGACTCGCATGCGCATATCGCGATGGAGTACCTGGACGGCGGAGACCTGAAACACGAGATCGCGCGGGGCATCACGGAAGCCGATGCGGTCAACTACCTGCGACAGATTGCCGGCGCGCTGGCGACGATCCACGAGGTCGGCGTACTTCACCGGGACCTCAAACCCGGCAATATCATGCTGCGACGCGACGGTTCGCTGGCACTGATCGATTTCGGGCTCGCCAAACGCATGCGCCTGGAGATGGAGATGACCGACAGCGGCGAGATCTTTGGTACGCCGTACTACATGAGTCCGGAACAGGGGCACGCGAACGACGTCGACCATCGCAGCGACATCTACTCGCTGGGCATCATCTTTTACGAGATGCTGACCGGCAAGAAACCGTTCGTTGCGGACACGGCGATGGGGATCATCATCCGGCACGCGCAAACTGACATCCCGTTGCTGGCCCCGCGTTTTGCCAAATACCAGGCACTGCTCAATATGATGCTTGCCAAGGAACCCGAGAACCGCCTGCAGTCGGCGTCGGAGGTCGACGAATGGCTTTAGCCGAGGGTACGCCGGCGCCGATTGCCGAATTCCTGGATGCGGCGACGCCGGACGAGTGGGTGCAGGCTGCCTGTGAGCGGTTGCCGGAGATGCTGCGCGATCACGCCAATTGCGAGCTCAAGGCGGCATCGACCGCACTCGGCTTTCTGTATCGATACCCCGATCGAACCGCGCTCGCGCAGCGCATGTCGCGCCTCGCCCGCGAAGAGCTGCGGCACTTCGAACAGGTTCGCTCGATCATGGAAGACATGGACATCCCGTTCGAGCGGCTGACCGCGTCGCGCTATGCGGGCGGGCTCCGGGATGCGGTCCGCGACGACGAACCGTACAAGTTGCTCGACCTGCTGCTGATCGGCGCGTTGATCGAGGCACGTTCCTGCGAACGGTTTGCGAAGTTGGCACCCACGCTGCCCGAGCGCCTCGGTCGGTTCTACAGCGGGCTGCTGGCCTCGGAAGCCCGTCATTTCCAGCACTATCTCGCGTTTGCGAGGAGCGAGAGCGGTGTGGGCGCGGCGCAGATCGACGAGCGCCTGGCCGAGCTCAAAGCCATCGAGGCAAAGCTCGTGACCGATCCCGACCCGCAGTTCCGCTTCCATTCGGGCGTGCCGGTCAGCGAACGATAAGCGCTGTCGTGGGAGCGGCGTCCTGTGGGAGCGGCGTCCCGCCGCGATCAGGCTCTCGGAAGAACCTCCAGCCTCGGCCCGTCCTCATCCCACCTGACCACGCTGCCGTGATCGTACCAGTCCCCGAGCACGATCCGTTTCGCGACCCGGTTGCCCAGATCGATGTCGTGCACGTTCGGCCGGTGCGTGTGTCCGTGTAGAAGAGTATCGACACCACTCTCGGCAATGGCAGCCCTAATTGCCTCGTCGTTGACGTCCATGATGTCCATGTCGATCGCCTGGCCGCGCGCCATGCTCTGTTCGCGCGCATGCCTCGCAATGGCGATGCGCTCTTCGAGCGGCTTGGAGAGCATCATCGCCTGCCACTCGGGATTGCGCGTCATCGACCGGACCTTCTGATACTCGACGTCATCGGTGCAGTAGGCGTCTCCGTGACTCAGCAAAACGCTGGTGCCATAGAGATCGACAGGCGTCGGGTCGGCGAGGATCGTCGCGCCGGTTTCCGACGCGAAGTCCTCGCCGATCATGAAATCGCGATTGCCGTGCATGACGTAGAGAGGTACACCGGAGTCGGCGAGCGCACGCATCGCATTCTTGCACTCGGCGTAATGAGGATCCGGATCGTCGTCGCCCACCCAATATTCGAACAAGTCGCCGAGGATATACAGCGCTTCGGCATGACGCGCCTCGCCCTCGAGGAACTCGAAGAACTGGCTGCCGATGTCGGGGCGCCCGCCCTCGAGGTGCAGGTCCGAGATGAACAGCGTGGTCATCAGTCGTAGGTGATCCTGGACATCTTCTTTATGACAATGGGTACAACCGGCATCGGCGCACCGCCGGGACCGTTGGGGGAAGTCTCGGCGTTGACGATCTTGTCGACGACGTCCATCCCCTCAAATACGAGTCCGAAGACTGCGTAGCCCCAGCGGCCGCGAACCGGGTCTTTGGTCGGATCGAGCTTGAGGTTGTCCACGACGTTGATGAAGAACTGCGACCCGGCCGAATGCGGGTCGTTGGTACGCGCCATTGCGATCGTGCCGCGCACGTTGCTGAGTTTGTTGCCGGACTCGTTCGGCACGCTGGCTTCGGGCTCCTTGTTCTTCATATCCGGTGTGTAGCCGCCGCCCTGGGCCATGAAACCGGGAATCACGCGGTGAAAGATGGTGCCGTCGTAGAAGCCGCTGTCGACGAGATTCAGGAAATTGGCGACGGTCAGCGGAGCCTCCCGGCCGTCCAGCTCCAGCTTGAAATCGCCTTCGGTCGTCTCGACCAGTATGTGCGGGTGCGCGGGTACCTTGTCAGCCGCCATCGCGAGCGAGCAACAGAGCGCCAACGCGAGCGAAATCAGTCCATTTTTCATGTTGTTAAGCCCATTCGAAGTTCAACCAGACCGGGACCTTACCAGAGTTTGACTGACCTGATACCCGTCCGTATCAGCCAATCCCCGCGAAATCAGGCACATGCCCGAAGTCGCGTGGCAGAATATCTGGCATCGGGGCATGGCGCAGTCTGGTAGCGCATCTGCTTTGGGAGCAGAGGGTCGGCGGTTCGAATCCGTCTGCCCCGACCAGGTACTGTTCCGGTAGGATAGACATTCGGTTTGCGCCCGTAGCTCAACTGGATAGAGCATCGGCCTTCTAAGCCGAGGGTTGCAGGTTCGAGTCCTGCCGGGCGCGCCAGTTTGCGGACACTATGGTGGGCGTAGCTCAGTTGGTAGAGCCCCGGGTTGTGATCCCGGTCGTCGTGGGTTCGAGTCCCATCGTCCACCCCAAT
>JAAUYH010036399.1_pt1 | contig 19319 bp, 12 predicted proteins | sample 7278061 | NCBI WGS metagenome assembly JAAUYH01 (sample SAMN14350203, study PRJNA611818) | marine sediment metagenome | isolation source: surface marine sediment (0.6m) | place: French Polynesia: Moorea | collected 2018-08 | reverse complement strand
GGCAATGGTTTTTTTGATGAAGAAAAGAACGCTACCAATAGTACAGTAGACTATCTTGATAAGGATAGTAAGGGCAGACCTCTTTCCCCTGCTTATCGCCTCGTAAATACAGATAAAGATGGTAAATATACTATTGAAAAACATGTATTTACCGATCCAGACCGCCAAACTTTGTTTACCAGAGTGATCTTTACAGCCAATGAAGATAATATTACCCCCTATATTCTGGTTAACCCTCACATGAAGAATACGGGTAAAGAGGATGTGGCTTTTGTTGGTGAAGACAGTCTTAACGCCCGTGAAGGAGACGATGTTTTCTTGAGTGTGAAAAGCACCGCTCCTTTTTTGAAAACCTCCGCTGGATATGTCGGCAGTACTGATGGCTATCAAGACTTGAATGATAATCGAGTCATGGACTGGACTTATGACTATACCGATGAGGTACGACCAGGAAATGTAGCGATGATGGCTGAGTTACCAACCCTGAATAAAGGAGAAACTCGCACCTTCGATCTGGTTGTGGGATTTGGAGGTAGCTATGAAGAAGCCACTGCCCAAGCGGATGATTCCTTAAATGAAGGCTATGATAGTCTTTTAGCCAAATACAATGGCAAAGGTTCTGCTGTAGGCTGGGAAGACTATTTGGCTAGTCTCCGCAATCTTCCTGCCATGATCGCCAATACAGGAGACAACGGCAAACAACTCTATGCCAGTGCCTTTGTCTTAAAAACCATGGAAGATAAAAGCAATCCAGGAGCTTTAATTGCTTCTCTATCTGTTCCTTGGGGAGATACAGTGAATGCGGATCAGTTTGCTACAGGCTATCGTGCTGTTTGGCCCAGAGATTTCTATCAAGTGGCAATGGCTTTGTTAGCTTTAGGTGATAACAAAACTCCCTTAGTTGCCTTTGAATATTTACCCCAAGTACAAGTAAAATCTTCTACCCCAGGAAATTCAGGGTCTACTGGTTGGTTTTTACAAAAAACCCACGTTGACGGAACCTTAGAATGGCTTGGTGTACAGTTAGATCAAACCGCGATGCCAATCATGTTGGGCTGGAAGTTATGGCAAGTAGGCATTCTCTCCGATCGCCAAATCAGCGATCGGTACAATACCATGTTGAAGCCAGCAGCCGAATTTTTGGCTAACGGGGGTCAAGTTAACATTCGCACTAGCGAGCAGCAAAACAATCAGCAAATTAATCCCCCTAACACCCATCAAGAACGTTGGGAAGAGCAACATGGTTATTCCCCTTCAACTACGGCTGCGGTAATTACGGGTTTAGTAGCAGCAGGCGATATTGCTCAAAATGCAGTACACGATCCTGGTGCTGCTGAATTTTACCTCAGTAAAGCAGATAAATATCAAGGCGAGGTAGACAACTTTATGTTTACTACCACTGGACTGAATTCATCTTGTAGTGATTCAGGGCAATATTTCCTCCGAATTACACAAAATCAGAATCCCAATGACGGAGATAATATTTTGGGGAGCAATGGCAAAAATGCCATTAGTGAAAGAAAGGTAGTAGATGGTGGTTTTTTAGAATTAGTTCGTTATGGGGTTAAACCCGGTAATGATGCTAATATTGCCTCTACTGTCTGCGAATTCGATCGCATTAGCGATGATTCACAGAACTTAAAGGTTAAGTACGATTTTACCTTTGATGGTAATCAATATCCAGGTTTCAGACGCTATGGCAATGATGGTTACGGGGAACGCACTAACGATGGTGGTAGCTATGTTGGTGGTGATTCTTATCAACGGGGAAGAGTTTGGCCTTTCTTTACGGGTGAACGGGGTCATTATGAGCTTGAGTTAGTTAAGGCTAATAATGGCGGTACTATTAGTGATGCTAAGGTAGCTAAACTCCGTGATACCTATGTTAAAGGGATGGAATATTTTGCCAACAGTAGTTTCATGCTTCCCGAACAAGTTTGGGATGGTGTAGGTTCTAATGCAACTTATAACTACACAGTTGGAGAAGGAACAGACAGCGCAACGCCTTTAGCTTGGACTCACGCGGAATATATCAAGTTAGTCAAATCTTTGACTGATAAGAATATTTGGGATTCCTACGAGATTGTTAAAGCGAGATATTAAGGGGCTTTGCCCAACGAAGGCAGAAGGCAGAAGGCAGAAGGTAGAAGGTTTTCTTCTCTTGCTTCTTCTGCCTTTTTAACTAAACCTCGAAATTTTCAAGTCATCGCTGAAAGCTAAAAACCAAGAAATTAAAGCGTAGCTAATTCACATAAGGCGTTTAAAATGACAAATTTATCAATTTTATTATCTGAAAAAAGCGAAGATCTAGAAGTCCTGACAGAAAAAGATAGTGATTATAAAACAAGATTTACTGTTGATAAAACAGGAAACACCAGACGCTTTTCCCTCCAAACCAATGCTCCCTTTGAACAAAAATTTAATGATGAGAATCAACGTCAAAGTTATCAACAATATTTAGTCAACCCACGGCAAATTGTCGAATCAACGAATTATCCTACCCTGGAGAGTAATCATATTTGGTTTGATGCACTTTATGCTCTAGCGATCGAAGAAGTTAGTCAATGCTCTGTATCTCAGATTAGCGATGGCTCTTATAATAATGGACGCTCGATCTCTGCACCAGAGGGGGGCTATTTTCAAACAGGGTTATTCTGGACTTACGTTTGGACAAGAGATACTGCCTATTCGATGGATTTGAGTTTAGCCTCCCTCGATCGCTTTCGAGCCTTAAATTCTTTGCAATTTAAACTATCTACCCGCCGTGACATAGAGAACCAAGACCAACCGCAAATTATCCAGGACACTGGTACAGGAGGAAGTTATCCCATCTCAAGCGATCGCGTTGCTTGGTCTTTTGGTGCCCGTGCTTTGTTACGACAACTCCAAGGGGAAACAAGAAGTGATTTTGTCCTTCTTGCTTATGAAGCTCTTAGAAATACCATTGAACACGATCGTCAAGTAATCTTCGATCGCCAAGATGGTTTATATCGAGGGGAACAGTCGTTTTTAGATTGGCGCGAACAAAGTTATCCTTCTTGGGTAGCGGACGATCCCGTACAGATTGGTATGTCAAAAGCCCTTTCTACTAATTGCTGTCACTTCCATGCTCTCCAGTTGACAGCCTCTCTAGCAGGAGAATTAGGTCAGACAACAGCAGAACAAAAATACCAACAATGGGCTGAGGATTTACTTCAAGCAATTCGCACCCACCTTTATTTGCCAGAGCAACAACTATACTCCACCTTTATTACTACTACCTTTGCTCCAGGTCCTGCCCATCGATATGATTTATTGGGTAATGCTCTGGCAATTTTACTGGATATCGCCGATGAGCAACAGGCAACTGAGATTGTCTCCCATTATCCCCATTTACCCAAAGGAGCATCGGTTATTTGGCCCCAACAAAGAGACACTCTTATTTATCATAACGAAGCAATATGGCCGTTCGTGACTGCTTATTGGCTCAGAGCAGCTAAAAAGGTGGAAAACGATCGAGCCGTTACCCTGGGGATAAGTTCCTTAGTGCGAGGTGCTGCCCTTAGTTTATCCAATATGGAAAATTTTGACGCAGCTACTGGGCGGGTGGAAATAGACTCGGAACAAAAAGAGCCTCAGGTAAATTCTCCCCGTCAACTTTGGTCAGTAGCTGGTTATTTGTCCACGATCCATGATGTTATTTTTGGACTCACTTGGACAGATACAGGAATTCGCATTTCTCCCTACATTACCCGTGAATTCCGTCATCATCTTTTACCTAATAGCGATCGATTAGTCTTAAAGGGGCTATTTTATCGGGGTCATCAACTGGATATTACTGTTAATTTGCCTCCTGTCACTGAGAAGATGGCAGGTGCTTATAGCGTGGGAGAAATTCGTCTTAATGGACAAAAAGTCACTTTAGAAATTAGCGAATCAATACTGAGGAATCGTAATAGCATTGAGGTTGATTTAGTCGAAGGTAATCAAGAACATTCTCCTATTAATGTCGTTAGTAACCTCGAAGATTATCGATACAGGTTTGCCCCTCGATCGCCTATAGTTGAATCTATAAAGGCGATCGATAATCAATTAGAAATTGGGTTTAATCTCAATCAAGAAAATCCTGATGAAGTTACGGTTAATGTTTATCGAAATGGGGAATTAGTTGCTAAAGGTCTGTCAGGTCATCTTACCAGTTGGCGAGATCGAAACAGTCAAGGAAGGCGATCGCCCAGCTATTGTTATAATCTCGAAGCAGTCTACATTCGCAGTGGTAACACTTCCCAATGTTCTTATCCTTTTTGTTATTGGGGTCCCAATAGCGATCGCATTTATGTGGTTAATGCCGATCGATTTTCCGTGATTGGAGGTAATCGTTCTTTTAATTATGATAGAGAACATTTTGACAATTGGGGAGAACCCGGACATAGTATTACAGTTAATGTCAAAGCTCAATTTAATGGTCGCCATGCAATTCAGGTAGTGGCAGGCAATGGTTCAGGACCTATCAATACAGGGATAACTTGTGCTGTTAAACACCTGCAAATGAAGAACTTACAAAATAATCAAATTGTAGCCGATGGTTATTTAATGATGCCCCATCTGGGAACTTGGGATCGTTGGTTAGCCTCCTCAGTTATTTTTACCGAAGTGGATTTAGTGGATGAGCAAGATTACGAAATCAAGATTTTTGGCGATGAGCGAGCGATTAATATGTCCAGTTTTACCCATAATGAAAACTATACAGGGGGCAATGGGGGCAAAACAGGAGCTTACAATTATGTCAATATTGCTCAGGTTAAGTTACTATCGTTAGACTGCTTGTCTGAATCATAGTTTATATCTTTTTAGGTGATTTCTGGGAAAGAACATCCATTGACATACCATTGACGGAGGGGCGCATCGCGATGCGGAGGGGCTGTCTCCGTGGGTTTCCCGCGGCGGGGCTTTCAGGGACTCGAATTCGATTCGAGTCACAGCCTCTTGAGTTTATACGCCCCGTCCCCTACACATGATTGATACATCTGAGCAAAATCTAAAGCTCAAGTAATGCGATCGCCTTGTGGTAAGGAATTGAGATATTTAGGGCGATCGCCAAACCTTGTGAGCATTAAGAGAAATTCAGTAGATCGAAAAATCATTTTCAGTACGGGAGCGTATCTTTAGACTTTCCATAAATCCTTTCCTCCTGTTCCATGTTAAATGAATTGTTTTCCCTATTTGACTCTAATCAGATTTTTTCTCTACTTCTTCCCGATTGATTTTTAATCTGAGCTTGAACATTTTTATTACTTAATCACCTTACTCTAATGAGTACAGGGGAAATAATCATCATGACTGATCTTTTTCGCTACACACCATAGATTGGCGAAAATTTTGATGAACTCTACAACACCAACAATCAACAACAATTAACCATGAACAACAACAATAATTCCAATGCCAATCCTAATACTTTATCCGCAGAAGACCAACTGGAAATCACCAAATTGCTATCTAAGTACGATCTGGCAATCGACAATGGCGATCTCGAAGGAACAGTTGGCTCATTTACCAGTGATGGTCAACTTAATGCGCCTTTTGGTTCTGGAGAAGGAGTAGAAGGACTGACTCAATTTCACCAACAGTTATTTGCTAGTGGTTTTGATGAGGGAGCGCGTCATCTGACTGGCAATGTGGTTCTGGATGGTGATAGCAATGACGGTACGGCAACTGGTGTATCTTATCTGGTTATTTTTGAAGCCAACGACCAACCAGGAGTTATTGCCACAGCAACCCAGACAGATACCTTTCGGCTAGAAAATGGAGAATGGAAAATCGCCAGCCGTGAAATTGAAGTCGATCCTGGATTCCTCGAAGCAGATACTAATGGCGATGATTTGCTCCTTGGTACTCCAAGAGACGATACCTTAGAAGGTTTTCAAGGCAAAGATCGTATTTATGGCTTGGCTGGCAACGACCTGATATCTGGTGGAGAAGGAGACGATCTACTCCAAGGAGATGCAGGTAACGACCAGTTATTAGGTAATGCTGGTGGCGATATTTTATCTGGTGGTCGGGGTTTAGATACTTTGACTGGCGGTGAAGGGACAGACATATTTATCATTCAGCCTCACGATCTCAAGGGTCAAGAAAATTACGACGCGATCGATGACTTTGATCTAGAAACCGATGTCTTGGCTTTGGATGAAATTAAGTTTGGTCAACTATCTATCCTGCAAGCAGGCGATAACACTAACATTTGGAACGGCGATCGCCAGGAACTGTTAGCGGTTTTGACTAACACCCAAGCCAGCGAAATTACCAGCGATGCCTTTATCGACTGGAATTAATTAATTAGCAATCTGAAACATTACCTTAAATACGGAGCAAATTATTTAGCTATGTCTCATCCGACAGAACCTCTATTCAAGGGTGAATCTACTACACCCCAAGAACCAGTTAAAGATTATCTCATCGTGCCGCAAAATAGTAGCGATCGCCCTACTTGGTATGCGTCTAACGACCTCTATACAGGCTTGGCAACTAGTCTGGAAACAGACTTGGGATTTAATGCTTTTGACTTCTTTTTACCAGAAGGAGGCGGACCGCCACTACACTATCATGTCTATGAAAATGAGGCTTGGTATGGCATTGAAGGAGATTTATTATTTTCTTTTGGCAATCAAGGGGGAGAACAGGAAACCGAACCAGAATATACTCTCAATGTACCTGCGGAAACTTTAATCTTTGGTCCGAGATTAAGACCCCATACCTATAACAACATTGACTCTACCGAAGCAACTATCGGCGAAAATGTAGGAGCGAGGACTCTTTCTTTTACTACCCCTGGGGGATTAGACCTTTTCTTCGATTATGTTGGACTACCCGTCGAAGACCGTAACTCTCCCATTCCCCTACCTGGACCTCCTACTCCTGAAGTCTTTGCCCAATTAGCAGAAATAGGCGGGAGAACCAGTGGTGCGCCCTACTTTATTATCCCCGAAGCAGATTATCAACCTCCCGAAGATGCTCTCGATTATGTGGTGGTGCTGCCAGCCAATCCCGAGCGGGAATTGGTAGAGGCGGTATTGCCCCTGAAAGATGTCGAAGGCTTTAGTATTTGGCAAAGTGGTAATGATGCCAATATACCTCTTCCCTCTAGACCAACCTTTACAGGACCTTTGGGCATTGAATATACTTCCCTGCTGACCCTAGAAGAAACTGGCGGTGAAATGGAGTACAATCAATTTTCTCTAGCACCCCAGGATACAGAAACTAAGGTTTATGCTAGTTTATCTGCCGCTCAGGTGGTAGAACCAACCGCATCATTAGCCACTGGCAGTGCCAATTTACAACTCAATGATGGGGGAGAAATTGAATACAGCATAACTGTATCTGGTTTGGACTTTGGAGAACTGATCGCCGAAGGTAGTCCCCAAACTGCCGCTAACGAACTTGATGATGTGACGAAAATTCATATTCATTCAGGGGAATCAGGAACCAATGGACCTCACGCCTTTAACATTCTCGATCCTCAAGAACAGCAAGAAAACGACCTCAGTATCAATTTAAATGATGATGGTTCGGCAACCATTAGTGGTGTTTGGAATCAAGCAGAACAGGAAATTCCCCAGGATTTAAAAGATTTTTTGGCTGGTAATAGTTTACCAGGAGCAGAAAGTGATTTCTACCTGCAAATCCATACTCAAGGAAATACTAAAGGTGAAATTCGGGGACAAATTGGACTGACTAGTGAGGATTTTGCCGAACCCATTGCCAGTGACGACCGAGAAGCCTTTTACGTCAAAGACGGATACTTATCTCTTAAAATCGACGACGAAGTAAAACTAATTGAACCCGATACTCTGGTTTATATTGCCCCAGGTCAAGAATATTCTCTGGGCAATTTTGGCACAGAAACTGTAGATTCCCTGGCAGTTACCATCCCCGAACAACCAGAATCGGCAAGAAAAATCGCCTCACCCCTCAAGTCGCAAGCCGACTCAGCTGCTTACACCACCGTGTTTCTGGGAGCAGAAGCGGATGTATTCAATCATCCCGCTCAAAGCGATCGCCGAGTCTATGGCGGTCAAGGTAACGATGAACTATTTGCCAATCAAAGCGATCGCTTGTTTGGTGAAGCAGGGGATGACATCTTAGATGCCTCTAGGGGCAAAACTAATAACCTCCTCGACGGTGGTGCAGGTAATGATGAACTTTTGGGTGCTAGTAATGGGGAGCTAGTTGGCGGTGACGGTAACGATACCCTCAGAATTGTCAATGGTGGCAATAATCTCCTGTATGGAAATGGTGGCGCAGATCGGTTTTGGCTAGCCAACGACAAAATACCAGATACAGTAACCGAAACCAGACAACTTACCGAACTCGGTTTGCCCAATTTAGAAGATACCAGAAATACGATCGCCGATTTTGAACTGGATGTTGATAAGATTGGCATTAGCGGCGTGTCCGGTATCTCTTCTTTTGACGATTTAAAACTTCTACCTGCCTTTGGCGATATTCAAAGTACCAGTATTATCGCCACGGTAGATGGCATTGAAGGAGAAGTTTCTCTCGGCAACATTGTGGATGTTCAATTTAATCAACTCAGTGCTGACGACTTTGTTTTCGCCTAATACTTAATACCAAATAGAAAAAAGAATGCGACACATCTTGTAAGGGCGTTTCGCGTTGGCGTTAGCCTTCTCGTAAGAGTAACGCCCCTACCTAAATATTATCTGTTGCAAACATTAATCGAATTGGTATCAATTCCCCAATACCCAAATACATTAACAGGAGCAAAAACATAATGGTTGAATACCAAAATCTCACTACTAGCGATGGTTATCCTGTCGGTGATAACCAAAATTCTCTCACCGCAGGTGCTAAAGGACCAATTGTCATTAATGATTTTCATCTGCAAGAAAAATTAGCTCACTTCAACCGCGAGCGCATTCCCGAACGGGTAGTTCATGCTAAAGGTGCTGGTGCTTTTGGTACTTTTACCGTTACTAACGACATTACCAAATACAGCAAAGCTAAACTATTTTCTGAAGTTGGCAAACAAACCTCAGTTCTGGTGCGTTTCTCTACCGTAGGTGGGGAAAAAGGTTCTGCTGATGCTGAACGAGATCCCCGTGGTTTTGCCATTAAATTTTATACCCAAGAGGGTAATTGGGACTTAGTAGGTAATAATACACCAGTCTTTTTTATCCGCGATCCCCTAAAATTTCCCGACTTTATTCACACCCAAAAACGCTGTCCTGCCACTAATCTTCCCGATCCATATATGCGTTGGGACTATTGGTCCCAGTCTCCTGAAGCTCTCCATCAGGTGACAATTTTATATGGCGATCGCGGTATTCCTCAAAGTTATCGTCACATGAACGGTTATGGTAGCCATACTTTTAGCCTGATTAATGCTAACAATCAGCGATTTTGGGTCAAATTTCACTTAAAAACCTTACAGGGGATTGCCAATTTAACCACGGCAGAAGCGGCAACAATTAAGGCACAAAATCCCGACCATGCTACCCAAGATCTCTGGGAAGCGATCGCCAATCACAACTATCCTCAATGGCGTTTTTGTATTCAGGTAATGACGGAGGAACAAGCAGAACAGCATGCCGATAATCCTTTCGATCTGACTAAGGTTTGGAAACACTCAGACTATCCTTTAATTGAGGTAGGCATTCTCGAACTCAATCGTAATCCCAGCAATTACTTTGCTCAGATCGAACAAGCTGCTTTTTCTCCTAGTGTCATCGTCCCAGGAATTGATTTTTCCCCCGATAAAACTCTACTGGCACGGGTGATGTCCTATCCTGATGCCCATCGTTATCGTTTGGGAACTAACTATCAACAGCTACCTGTAAATGCCCCTCAATGTCCTTTTGTCAACTACCAGAGAGATGGAGCAATGGCTTTAGGTGACAATGGCGGCGCTAGTCCTAACTACGAACCAAACAGCGATCCCACTGCACCTAAACCCAATCCTGCTTATCAAGAGCTGCCTTTATCTTTAGGGAATGTCACCGTAGATCGTTACGATCATCGTCAAGGTAATGATGAATATACTCAAGCTGGGGATCTCTATCGCTTGCTGGATGAAGCTGCCAAGGAAAGATTGGTCGCCAATTTGGTATCCAGTTTAGGGCAAGTCCCCCAGGAAATTCAGCTACGGCAATTATGTCAATTCTTTCGCGCCGATGTTGATTATGGCAGTCGGGTAGCTAAAGGACTCGGTATAGAAATCGAGCCAGGGATGATGCCTCAAAATAGTGGTCTGTCAATTTTTAAATGATGGGTTGAGGCAAGACAAGGAAGACAAGGAAGACAAGGAAGACAATGCTTAATGGGTGTTGCAATTGCATATAACCCACGTTTAACAGCTAATAGCTGCTAGCTATTAGCTATCAATTTGATTTTGGCAACAGTAGAATTGATAAGGTAAACTGTTGATTATTTTATCGATCGGGGATAATAGATTATACTCAGGCGATCGCGAGGTTAAGATTAGTGGCAAATGTAGAACATCTCAATAAATTAAGAAAAGGTTCTCTCAATTGGAGTGAATGGCTACATCGCTGCCAAATTAAAGCAGATTTACAAGATGCGAATCTCAGCGGCATTACCCTAGAAAAAGTCTTTCTGGCTAAGGCAAATTTAAAGAGGGCAAATCTGACTAATGCCGAATTGAATGAAGCAAATCTGACTAATGCCAACCTCCAACAGGCTGAACTCATCGATGCTAATTTAGCAGGAGCAAATCTGAGTAATGCCGATTTACGCTCTGCTTATCTAATTGATGCTGATTTTAGCCAAGCTAATTTAATTGGCGCAGATCTAAGAGCGATTAGTGGTCGCTGTGTTAACTTTAGTGATAGCAACTTAATTGGTACTTCTATTGCTGGTGCGGCTCTGCACCAAGCTAACTTTAGTGAAGCGCAACTCCATCGCACTAGTTTTAGTGAAGCAGATTTAACTGAAGCCAACTTTAATCAAGCAGATCTGAGTTATGCTAACCTCTATGAAGCCGAACTACAACAGGCTAGTTTTTATCAAGCCAATCTTTATCGAGTCAAAGCGATCGCCGCTCATCTGAGTAAAAGTTATTTGTTTGCTGCTAATCTCACGGAAATTACGGCTGTGGGCTGCGATCTGCGTTGGACGAACCTCAGTTATGCTAACCTGAGAAATGCTAACCTCAGAGGTGCTAATCTTCGGGGTGCTAATCTAACTAGAGCCGATTTAAAAGGAGCCGATTTAACAGGGGCAAATTTAAGAGGAGTCAATTTGACTAAAACCGATCTTCGACGGGCAAACTTAACTAGAGCCAATATTCAACAAACTATTTTTGCCAAAGCTGTGCTTCAAGGAACAATTATGCCTGATGGTACTAAGCATTATTGATCCCTTGCCACCTAATTACTTAACATATCTTATTAATTTAGATTTAAGTTAAATTATTTACACTTAACTAAGATATTTAAGGCTTAAAAACGAGTACATTTGTTAAGCTATTTAAAATTTTAGTTGCTAATATTAGATTAGTAAAATTGAACTGTAGAGCGATCGCGCCATACGAAAACCAAGATTTTATCCTACTTTAGTTCGGGTTGACAACTGATTAAAATCAACTGTATTTTGCTCATTGACTAGATGATTATCACTCTTGATGGTCAAGAGCAAAACTTAATTTAATCAACAAAATAGAGAAAATTAAGTCTTAAAAATTTCACATTAACTCTTTAAGTGTTAGCTATTAACAGTCAGAATAGAAATTAAGAACGTAATAGTTGCAATTTGTACATCTCGTGAAAAGAGCAATTAGCATCAGTCGAGAAGATGTTTTCGATTGTCTCAGATTGTCATGCCAACTTAACAATATTATGGAACAAGTAATGGCATACAAAATCATCAAAACTAAAGCTGAAGAAATAGGGCTTGAGGTAAGTACAGCAGAATTACAACAAGCAGCAGATGAGTTTCGCCTAGCTAAAAATCTGATCGATGTTCGAGATACAAAAAAATGGTTACAAAAACATAGTTTATCACTAGATGATTTTGAAAATTTAATTTATTTCGATCTACTCGCTAAAAAACTAATTAACCGTTTATTTGCTGATTCAGTAGAATCTTGGTTTAATTTACATCAAAATGATTATGCCCAAGCAGCAATTTACGAAGTAGACTTTCAAGACATTGATATAGCCAGAAAATTATTTTCTGCTTTACATGAAGGTGAAATTAGTTTTCAGGAAATTGCCCGTCAATATATCACGCAGCCATCTTTAAGGAGAGCTGGAGGTTATCGAGGTGTTTTATATCGCCGAGAATTAGAAACAGAAATTGCTAGTGTTGTTTTTACCGCTACACCACCAGAGTTTTTACAACCAATTGTTACGCCTACAGGAGTACATCTAATCTTAGTCGAAGAAATCATTGAGCCTCAACTAGACGAATCAATGCGCTCTAAAATTTTAGCAGAGCTATTTTACCAATGGCTGCAAAGACAAGTACGGGATATGGCAATTATTACCGATGTTAATATTAATATCAGAGCTGTATTAAACGAACTGAATAATATGAATTAGTAAATTGATTTAGATTTATCAGAATGATGAAAGTAAAAAAAGTAAAAAGCGAGTTATTTATCTAGCTCGCTTTTTTAGATTGAGATACATATTAGATGAAACATGTGCGAAATATGTATTTAAGAGGTTGTCTGAGAAGTTTCATTAAGTTATTTTCCCCCTACGGACGGCTGAAATGTCGGAGGAAGCCTCCGACATCGCGTCCTCCAGAATTGGCGGGCTAGGGGGGCAAAATTCAGTATCAAAAAACTTTTCAGATATCCTCTAATAACTTTCATCTAGTGATGGTTCGCGTAGTTATAAGTAAAGTGATAAAGTTTACCAGTGTTTACTCATTTGATGCATGAGTTTACCATTTTTGTAAACAGAGCTATAGCTGTAGCCTTTGCTTTTACCTTTTTTGAACCCACCATATATTTTATCTAGAAGGCCTTTCAAATCGAATTTTTTGAAGTCGAAGAAAAATTTGCCACCGTAATATCCATGAAAATAGTTATGGCTTATGTAAGAAGTACCACCAACAATCTTCTCGGTATCTGATGCATCTAATTCAGTCAATAAATTTGATTTAAGTTCGCCAATATTAATCTTACTCATGAGGACTTCTCCTTTGACAGATTTTATTTACCAATGATCGATCGGATTAAGAGAAAAACTTCAAACTCACTTCTAAATCATTTAAGAAGTGCTAACAAAAAATATTTATATTATCAACGGATAATTAGAAACAAAAATCGAATTTTAGTATATACTCCTGTAATTTAAATACTTATTGACTTTTTTAGCTGTTTTGTTAAACTAGGCTATCTGGCTCTGCGAGGTGGCAGAGCCAATTGCTTGGTCAAATAAGTATTTTTGAGTTTTTTTTGGAAGTTTTTTTGTTTACAAATTGAATTAAATTTTCCTGTTGGAACTAAAATTCATTTTTTCTCATTGCTGCCGAAGATATACTTTTTTTGTTGTTTCTATTTTTCTCTTTTGCTACTTTTATTATGAAACAAGAGTAGACAATATTTTACTGCATCAAATAATTATTTGGACTTAATACGGATGCTTTTGAGACTAAGATGTCAGTTACAAATTGTAGGTAATTGAGTCAAGATGTATGGCTTAAATCTCTACTAATCCAAGAGTTTGAATCGTTTTGTATCCCTAACATCATCCAGAAAAGTCTTCCTGCTGTTGTCGCCATAACTACAACATTTTTGTCCCTGGCGATCTATTTTTTAATATTTGAGGGGCAAAGCTAATAGCTAATGGTTTCTAGAGTAATCATTAATCATCAATATTTTTGGTAAAATTAACCACAATCAAATATTTAATAAAATGTTATAGATGACTCATTCTCAAGATATCAATACATTAGCCCGTTGGATGGCAGCGGATTTTAGTAATCAAGAACAGGCTTATGCTAATCCGCCATTTTTCGCTCACATTCGTGTCTGTATGCGTCCTCTGCCTTATGAACTATTAAATGGAACGAGTTTGTTTTTAGAACAAGCTTATGATTTTATGCTCAATAAACCTTATCGCTTAAGGGTAATTAAATTAATTTTAGTAGACGATCGCCTGGAATTAGAAAACTATAAAGTCAAGGAAGCAGAACAATTTTATGGGGCATCTCGCGATCGCTCTTTACTGGACAATTTAACCCCCGATCTGATTGAGAAGATGTCAGGCTGCGATATGAATGTGGAATGGACTGGTAGCTGTTTTAAAGGACAGATTAAACCAGGCAAAGCTTGTATCGTCGAACGTCAAGGTAAAGTAACTTATCTCGATAATAGTTTTGAAGTCGATGGTCATAAGCTCATTAGCTACGATCGCGGACGCGATCCTGAAACAGATGAACTAGTTTGGGGTTCTGTAGCCGGACCTTTTCATTTTGAGGCGACTCAAAGCTTTGCTGACGAAGTTCCCGATCGTCCATCTGCGATCGTTTAAAGGACTACGCTGTTGAGCAACTGGTTTTTGGTTTTTAGTTACTAGTAGCTCGACACATCATCGCGATCGTAAATATAGTTCAACATCATCTCTTTAAAATCTCTGGAGTTGCTACCCTAAAATAAGCTGTCTAAAATCAACAAACAGTTAGACTTGTAGTTTACAACGGGAAAAAAGCGGGGGTTATTATGGGGGAATCAAATGTAGCAGAGGTTTTAGTTAAATGCTTAGAAAATGAAGGAGTCGAATATATTTTTGGCTTGCCAGGAGAAGAAAATCTCCATATCCTAGAAGCATTAATCGATTCACCGATTCAATTTATTACCACTCGCCACGAACAAGGTGCGGCTTTTATGGCAGATGTTTATGGGCGTTTAACTGGTAAAGCTGGGGTATGTTTGTCTACTCTTGGTCCTGGGGCGACTAACCTAATGACAGGGGTAGCCGATGCTAACTTAGACGGTGCCCCTCTAGTTGCGATCACGGGACAGGTAGGAACAGACAGAATGCATATTGAATCCCATCAGTATCTAGATTTGGTGGCAATGTTTGCTCCCGTCACTAAATGGAATGCTCAGATAGTTCGACCAGACAATACCCCTGAAATAGTACGTAAAGCTTTTAAAGTTGCCCAATCAGAAAAACCAGGTGCAGTTCATATCGATCTGCCAGAAAATATTGCGGCAATGCCTTTACAAGCATCACCTCTCCATATAGATCTTCGGGAAAAGACCTATGCTTCCTATCGCAGTATTAATGCCGCAGCCGCAACAATTTCTAGGGCTAAAAACCCCCTGATCCTGGCTGGTAATGGTGTAATTCGCGCCAATGCCAGCGAGGCTTTGACCGAATTTGCCACCCAATTAAATATTCCCGTCGCTAATACTTTTATGGGTAAGGGAGCAATTCCCTATACCCATCCCTTGTCATTATGGACTGTCGGCTTACAGCAGCGAGATCTAATTAGCTGTGGTTTTGATGAAGCAGATTTAGTAATTGCTGTTGGTTACGATTTAATTGAATATTCGCCGAAAAAATGGAATCCTGAAGGTACGATATCGATAATTCACATTGACGAAAGCCGTTCGGAAATCGATAGTAGCTATATCCCTGCTGTGGAAGTGGTGGGAGATATTAGTGATTCCCTCAATGATATTATCAAACGAGCCGATCGCCAGGGGAAAGAAGCTCCCGGCGCAGTTAAGTTACGCAGTCAAATCCGTGAAGACTATGAACAATATGCCCATGATGATGGTTTTCCCATCAAACCCCAAAAGATTATTTACGATCTACGCCAGGTAATGGGACCTGAAGATATTGTCATCTCGGATGTGGGAGCACATAAAATGTGGATGGCGCGGCACTATCATTCAGATTGCCCTAATACCTGTATTATTTCTAATGGCTTTGCGGCGATGGGAATTGCTATTCCTGGGGCAATGGCAGCTAAACTCGTCCATCCCGACAAAAAAATCGTGGCTGCAACGGGAGATGGCGGTTTTATGATGAACTGTCAGGAATTGGAAACGGCACTGAGAACCAAAACTCCTTTTGTGACTCTCATCTTTAACGATAATGGCTATGGCTTAATCGAATGGAAACAAATGAACCAGTTTGGGCATCCTGCTTTTGTTGATTTTACTAATCCTGATTTTGTCAAGTTTGCTGAAAGTATGGGGTTGAAGGGATATCGAGTTGAATCTGCTGCCGATCTTATTCCTACCTTAAAAGAAGCTCTGGCTCAGGATGTGCCAACGGTAATCGATTGTCCCGTAGATTATAAAGAAAATCTCAGGTTTTCACAGAGAGCTGGCGATTTAACCTGCGAAGTTAACTTTTAACTGGAATTTGCCTCAAGATCAGCTGATATTTTTTGTGCCAACCTTAATTTCGCCGAACGAGAGCGAGGATTGGCTCGTTGTTCGTCTGGTTGGGCAATAATTGGTTTTTTGGTTAATACTGTTAGCAATTCGCTCTGGCGAAATCGATGTTTGACTATGCGATCTTCTAGGCTATGAAAACTAATAATGCCGATGATACCTCCTGGTTTTAGCCAGTTGGGAGCAATATCGATTAACTTTTCTAAGGACTTAAGTTCTTCGTTAACGGCAATGCGTATAGCCTGAAAAGTCCGAGTTGCACAGTGAATTCTGCCATGACGGTATTTGCCAGGCACACAACTGGCGATCGCTTTAGCTAAATCTGTGGTTGTCTGGAAGGGACGATTTTGGACGATTGTTTTGGCAATTCGCCGAGCAAATCTTTCTTCTCCATATTCATAAATTAAATCTGCTAGGGATTTTTCCTGCCAATGATTGACAATTTCTGCCGCCGTCAATGATTGGGAGGTATCCATACGCATATCTAAGGGAGCAGGATGACGAAAACTGAACCCCCGTTCGGGAAGGTCTAATTGAGGCGAACTAACACCCAAATCGGCGATAATACCATCAAATAATATCCCCTCTGGCTGATAATCGGCAAAGTTACCCTGCCAAAATTGCAGCTGTGAGGGGTAATACTCTGCTAATCTGGTTTTAGCAGCCGCGATCGCCATAGAATCACGATCTATGGCGACAACTTTAACTTGTGTTGCTGCTGTTAAAATTAATTCACTGTGTCCACCACCACCAACAGTAAGATCCAAATATTGTCCACCATCAATAATGTTTAGTCCAGAAATTAGCTCTCTACTCAGCACAGAACGGTGACTGAAAGTATCTATTTTCCGTATCTGCACTCTCTAACCTCCACAAATCTTAATTAAAATTTTATATTCTTAGTTATCCAAGATACTATCTAAAATAAAATATATGGTTAGAATTGTATTAAAAGAGATGTAAAGCTATAAGGTTTATTTCTTTTATTTCTTTACATTCCTTTGAGTTTGTTTTTTCGTCGATAAACTTCGATTTATCAAGTTCATATATGGAATCAAGCCAGCGTTCCCATAAAGCTGACGATTCTCCAGACCATAGGTGGTCGGGAATATTGGGTACATTAGTTGCATTATTAACTTTGACTTTACCGCTAGTAATGATTGCTCATTACTCTCCTATGCGTAGTAATGCTCAACCGATACCGAGTAGACTTTTGTTAGAAAGACCTATATTTGAACCCATGGATTAAAGAAAAAATCTCTGCACTAATTCTTTTCTGAGCAGTTCGTTGGGCAAAAAGCCTCTCTATTGCTTCTAGTTGAAGTTTGACTTCTGTATTTGGCTAAGGCAATACTAGGGAAGTATACAGTTGATGCTGCATTCCCTTAAGCCAGAGCATGTACAGTCAGACATAGCTTCTGGACGGGAAATCTGTAACAGAGGAATAGCGACTTATGGGCAAAATTTTGCCCAAATTATGACAAATTAAATAATGAAGCAAAAATTATTTTTTCTAATTAAAATAATATCTACTATTTTTATTACTTTTTGTTTGGGGTTAGAAATTTGGCAGGTTTATTTGCTGTCAACTGGGAGTTCTTTGCCCAGCCGAGTTTATCCTTTTTTGTGGTTAGGGGGTATTGCTTTAATTGCTCATGCGATCGAAGGTTTAATTGCTGCTTTTAAAGCCAGTGCTGGTCAAAAAAATTTCCTAACCTATGGTATTTATACTTTTTTTGTGGGGTTTGTTGGCTTGTGGGAATTACAAGAAATATCATCTAAGCTCGAAAAATTAGAGTAACTAATATTCATGATTGCTTTGGTTCTTAAGTTTTAAAGTCATGTAGGTTGGGTTAGGCGATAGATCTATTTAATTTTAGCTGAAAGCCCAGAGATTAGAGCTTTAAATCATCTTGTAACGCTTTTGATAGCAAGTGTAAAATACTTGGGAAATGAGTCTCAAGTTAAATGAATGAGGATGGCTAGAAACTGGGCGATCGCCATAGGCATTAATCAATATCAAAATCTACCAACTCTGGAATATGCCGTGCGCGATGCCGAGTTAATGGGAGATTGGTTTGAGCAGGAAGCGAGATTCGAGCGCGTTTACCTGTTTACCGATACTTCGCCACCAATTACAGATGCAGCTCGACCCTACGATTCTCAGCCCACTCGTGCCACCTTACGCAGATTTTTGAGGGTCAGATTTGAAAGACCTTTTTTGTCAGCAGGGGATAATCTATGGTTCTTTTTCAGCGGTCACGGAATGCGCCATGCAGAGCGCGATTATTTGATGCCCTCGGATGTATACCCCCATCCCGATGAATTGGAAAATTCAGCAATTTCCCTAGCTTACGTAACCGAACGCCTGAGAAGATGTGGGGCAGATAATATAGTGTTGATAATTGATGCCTGTCGAGAAGAGGGAGGTGCAAGAGGACTGGGAGTAGGAGAAGAAAAACAGCAAGGTGTAATTACCATTGCCTCCTGTAGTCCCGCCGAAAGATCCTACGAAATTGAGGAATTAGAACAGGGTTCATTTACCTATAGTCTGCTGCAAGGATTAAGAATACATGGAGAAGGGAACTGTGCGACGGTAGAAAGATTGTATCAATATTTGAGATATCGCGTTCCAGAGATAAACCGCAGTTATCATAAACCGAGGCAAACGCCCTATGCAGTAGTCGAACCAGCAACCAAATATCATCTAATTTTATTACCCGAACACGCTACTCTCAAAGATGCGGAAACCTTAAAGGTAGATGCACTTAATGCAGAAGTCAACCGCAACTACGATCTAGCCGAACAATTATGGATTAGAGTTTTAGTAGTATCCCCAGGAGATACCAATGCGATCGATGGAATTCGGCGGTTGGCAAAAAGGACGGCAACAGAAGAACCTGAAGTTATCAGACCGAGAAGAAATGACTCGCGG
>JAAUYH010052259.1_pt1 | contig 19323 bp, 16 predicted proteins | sample 7278061 | NCBI WGS metagenome assembly JAAUYH01 (sample SAMN14350203, study PRJNA611818) | marine sediment metagenome | isolation source: surface marine sediment (0.6m) | place: French Polynesia: Moorea | collected 2018-08 | reverse complement strand
TTTACTTTCAGTGTCAACAGTATGCATTGCCGTCAGATTTTGAGCAACCGTATAGATGGAGATATTTCTGTTGTAACAATCTGATTATCTTCGGACTAGGATCTATTTCGAAAACCAATTGAATTACTGTTTATCACAAACTATCGTATTTGTTCTTGGTTTTAGGTTCCATGAAAGCCTTACACATAAGCAATTGGTGAGGGTGTTATAATATCATTGCTATTATCGGAAGCTACAACCCCACACTTATTGGCAGCTCTTGTTGTGATAGATTCAACGGCCACCGCATCTTTGTTGTAGTTGAAGTCTATAGAGATGAGCTTCTCGTATGATGCAGACCCAGCGAAATATACAGGAATATCACCGCTATTGCTTTTTGAAACAGAGCTACCGCTTGAATCTACATTGAGATATCCATATGCACCCCACTGGTCATGATCATGCCCTGTAAGAATTGCAACTACATTACTCTTCACCAGCGTGCGAAGATTTGCGAGCGAAAGGTCAACGGAATTTTTTCCTCCATTCAAATACGCAGGTAGATTGAGCGCGTAATGCGGAACAAGCACCACTTTCTTACTTTCACCTTCTGCCCTGATTAGTTCTTTCTTTATCCAGTCATACCCATCCGTTATTTCATATAATTCTTTCTTACCCGAATCTGATTTGCAAGTCGCGGGAGTCATGCAATTGGTTGCTACACCGAACTTATCAGTATATGAAGAACCTTTGTTTGGCGCAACCCAGTGCATTACAATGAACACGTATCCCTCAACCTCTAACGCATACATCAAAGATCCTTTCAAGAATTTCATATCACCGTTCGGATCACTTATTTCATCGACCTGAATGTCAGCAGATTTCAAATAAACACCAAGTGATGTATCTAATTTGCTCAAGCTGTTGATTGACTTTTCGAGATATGAAATCATTCGACCAGCTCCCAATGAAGTCTTTTTAAGAGCATTTGACCCACTCTGCAAGTAATAGTCATGATTACCCAACGTCAGAGCTTTCGGTATAGTCGGGAGACCTGATAGGAAAGCATTATATTCCTGCAATTCAGTCGCTGTCGCATCGTTTGTTAAATCGCCTCCGTCAATGAGAAGTTTGGTCACCTTGTTCCTCCGATTTTTTACACATGAAGATTGCCGTTTCAAAGAGTTCTTCAGAGCTTTAATCTTGTCTGCCCTGAAGCCAGGATTACTTGGATCGAATATGCAGAGCCATTTTTGCTGTTTGCAATTAGTATAGTATACCTGAATATCCGAAATCATTACGACTCTAAAGCGACTGTATGATCCAGAATTGTACTCTTCGTCATCGAAAATATATTTATAGCTCGGGGTTGCAGGAAAATCAGTCGCAATGTTTGCACATACATCATCATCACGGCAGTACCTATCTGTTGATCCCCAGCACGTCTTATCACACTCTGCCGAGGTATCATAAAGAAGGATAGCCAGAAGTAGGCCGAAAATTGCTGATTTAGAATTCATGTATCGCTGATACTATACTGATTCTAAGTTTAAGTAACAAGGTTTTATCCCTTGCAAAATGGTTAAGTATAAAAGTTTTGCTAATTTCATCGTAATAAAATCAATTTTCAAGGCAATACCAACGTATAGATGAAATCTTGTACCGGAAAACGGGCCATTTATCGCGTACCTTTTCGAGAATTTAACGGAAACAAAGAAGTATATTTTGTCAGGAAGTATGCACAGAAGTTATTATACAATTGATTTCGAGTCTTATTTCAACAATATAACAGGCTGTCGGAGAAACCACAGATTTCACTTACGAAATCACGTAATCATGTAACGAATTGTAATCTAGTTCGAGCATATCGAGAATCTTCACTCAATCGTGAAGTAAAAAAATATTTCAGGAATGCTTTCAACTCTTTGACACAAACATAGAAATTTGAAATTAAATAATGAGCAATCGTTGGCGCTGTTACGTACTCAACGTAAGATGCTGATCGTTATTTTTCGTAAGACTCATTCCATACCAAATACAATTTAATCTATTCATGAAAGCGGCAAAATTGAATCGCAGTTTTGAAAATGATAATAAATTAGTTCTAGTCCCAATGCTGAAGTGCTAACATTTTCGAGGTAATTTGCAGTAGAATTTTTAACCATAATTCTTTATCCGAAACTATCACAATTTTCATTATAATTGCTTCCATTACATAACCGATGTAAACAAAAAATTGGAATTGGGAGTTCATATTTGCTAATCGTTCATGCTTACACCTCACTAACACGTGTAAACCATCCATTCAGTCCGCACAGTTTCTCGCTAACTCTACTCTCATCCACATCCGGACTTCGATTGTGCGACCTCGTTCATTGGCGCCACTCACATCGATCCATTCACGATGCAAGCGCTGAGTAGCGCACGCGCGGCGGTTCGCCGTACCGCCCAACTGCGTTCCACTTCCCATGTGGGCAATAACGTTCAGCGTCGCGGACTAGCCACGGAACCGGAGGTGGCATGGGCCGATTATCGCGCGGGCAAGGTATCACTTCAGGAGTGGGTTGATGGTAATCGCCATAAGGTTGCAGCTAGCTTTTTCTTCTTTTATATCGGTCTTGGTGCTTATCAGATGCGCCCCAAGAAGAAAAAGGCTGTCGATGCGACCCCTGATGCAGCTGATGCTGCTCCTGCCGCGGAACCGGCCAAATGAGCATTACTTAACGCTTCGCAGTAAACAGCCTTTTTGTGACGTTCCAAATGTCTGCGATCTATTGCCTGGGATTGTTTCCTATGCGTGCGCGATTGTCATTACTTGGTAGAAGCTATTGTCTGTTTCCCTCGGAACACAATATTTGATGTTAAGAAGGTGGTGTTTCGCACTGCGATTTGAAAAACCAAGTTAGATAAACACCTTTTGAACTGTCAATTCTTGACCGCAATATGGCTACATGCGTCCGATGTCCTCGAATCCCAAATGAATGCATGGCACCCAAATCACGACTATCGTGAGCAATTAGAACATGGAAAAGACAATTAAGAAACGGGAGTGAAAATCAGTGCCGAGTGGAAGACGTTGCACAGTGTTGCAACGATTTGAAGGTGGGAAATTGTTAAACAAAACTTCGGGCAGTGTGGCGTTGAGACTCTTCAAGTTTATGAAAGAGACGTAATGCGCACGCTCGCTCATTCATTCACTTATCCACTCACTCATTCACTCACCACACACAAGAAAAGTATTGCGTAACAAGCGAAAGGGGTTTTATTAGCAGCAGCAGCACACTACTTTTTTGGTTTGTCCATGGAGTAACCAGAGGGAATTCCAGTCGAAGGATAATTATCGTCATTTGGACTGAACATGCTCAACGCAGCTTCCATTGTTTGTTCTAACAGACTTTTGTCATTTGTGTGAATACTTTTTGTTAACGAATCGATGATGTCTTCGATATCGGTGACTTCATGTGCGAGGATTGCACGTCGATACTCGAGTTTGGTTATCATTTCTTTCACCTCTTCAACCGTGCTTCCTTTCTGTATCATGTCTTGGGCGGTGGTTAAATCTTCTGCCAATCCATCTTCACCTAGTCCCATTCTCATCACATGACGTGATGGCTGAATAGTTTGACTTGCATTCATTCTTGTACATACACTCTTGATGCTGTTACTGGTACTGTATTGACGGGATACGAAGAGTGAGGTAACTGGGTTGGTGGTGGTGGTGATAAATGCAGCCATTTCTGGCTTGTGGTTTGATTTTTATTGTTGAGACGACGATGTTTCAGAATGTTACTCTGAACAAGTACAGCACAACTTCCGTGCTAACTTATTCAGTTTGTCTATTATGAAATTACATGAGACAAATGTGGAACATGAACGATATTAAACACTGTCATAGCACTTGACTATTTAATACAATCAACAAGTTGATGTTGGTTGGTGTCGTTGGCGCTGTACACTCATAAAATGGATATCAACGAAAACATTACCACCGTGTATATTCGTGCATTTTGACATTGCAAAATGAGCCGCGTCGCCGTTCGAAATTCATTGCAATGTCGTCGTATCACCATTGTACAAGAGACGATGCTCGTCCTATTTCATGGGTAATACTCATTTCACCCTCGGTGACGTGGTACATACCATGTAATCAAAGCGTACCTATACCATGTTGCTCTCACGCTTGTGTTTCTCCTGTACGAATTATGCGTGCATGCTGTGCGTGTGTATGTGGTCATGATGGGCGAGAGTAGACCACTCTTGAAACGATCTCGCGTGATACTACACTTGAGACGTACAAGAAGTCCAAGGTCTAGAACAATATTTACTTGTTTCTGCTTATTGTTATTGTTTCTTGGGGCGGTAAGAAATTATGCCGTAGAGAATGCATTTGCTGAACGCGTGCGATTATTGAGCTATTCCTATACCTGGGCACAACCTTACTTAAATGAAAACCGTACCAAGGCTAATGCAAGAAACTTGCAAACCGCTACTGTTGACAATGATTCGAATAGAGTCAATTCTGCAGACCTGCAGCAACATCAACAACATCAAACAATGGAAAATACGTCGTCCCCATCAACAACACGACATGCTAACGCGACATTGCTTGAAATACGAAACAAGAACACGTATAAAGGTGTTCGATTACCGGGGATGCCGTTTCATTCGTTGCCGTCAAGAAAAATGTTTCTCGATGACACATCACTAAATGACGATTCTGCTATCGTCCATGATAATGATGATCAATCAAATGCCTATTCAAATGATGTCGGGGATGATACAGGAGGTGAGGAAAATAATCAACTGGATAATGGGAAACTGAACAAGATTGAAAAAAATGCAAGCGAGATGAACATGAAATCTATCACACCGACCGATGAAGGACCAGTAAATAAAAATGAGACGTCGTCGGTGGAGAATGTGGACGAGGAAAATGAGATACAAACGAATAAGAGCGTATCGAGTAATCACCCAAATTTGAACAAGACACAACGAGACGAGATGAAAAAATCACTACAGCGAAAGTCAATGGATATGGCACATTCACCAAAACTCAGGAAGACAAGTGTTGGAAATTCGATAACTACGGCGGAAGAATGGGAGGAGGATAAGTACAAATCCATTGAAGTAGAAACAAAGCAAACACGAAAAGTAAGAAAATCGTTGAAGAGTGAGCCGAAACCGAAGACTGTTGAGCATCCAATTCATCCAATTGATGAATACGATGAAGAGGCTAGAGCGGCAATTACGAGAAACATTACACGGTCAACACCAATTCGGCAAGATTCGAGCACGGTGTTCAAGTTTGAAAGTTGCACGGTAGAGAGTCTTTCCCAATGGCAAAACAAGCCATTATTACAACGAAAAACTGAGGATTCATTGAGGAGATTGGAATCAGTGTACATCACACAGTATGTGGAGTGGCATCGTTCAATTATTGATGACGTGAAATCAGGTCGTGTTTCTGGTGAATCGGTAGCTACGCTTGTGTATCGAGGGAAGGAGGGAGTTGGTGATCGAATTCGTGGGATATTGCATGCCTTTTTTTGTGCAATGCTAACAGAACGAGTGTTACTCATTGATTGGGTGCAGCCGTATGCATTGAATCTAGCGATTGAACTTGGAATGAGAACAAACTTCACACATGACCCATATTATTTTGGTACTGCCACCGCGTTGGATCATGAGATTGCACCTTTCGGAAAACATGCTACGATGAATGATTTGAAAATGCTGTTGGTCAAGGAAAAGAAATGGTTGGTAATGACCAAGGAAACGAGGCCAAATATGAAGTGGTTGCTGCTTGATGTGCCGTTTCATTATCCAAAATTGAAAGCAGTGAAGAAGTTGGGCAAATTGGCACGACATCCGTGGGCGACCGAATTTTTTCCGTTGGTGTTCCGAGCATTATTTAAGGCTACATCCGAGTTGCGTGACCGAGTGGAGGATTTTGTTACAGAGGGAAATGATATCAGCGAGCGGTTCATTGGAATTCATGTAAGACTTGGTGGAGATACAAGAGAAGAGAAATCGAAACGATTCAAAAGCGATTTGACATTGCAGGAAAGTGCGACATGTGCAGCGCAAACCGCATTGGAGATGGCGAAAGCGAGAGGAATATGGCCACCAAGATTTTTTCTGGCATGTGATACCGTCAAGTTTCGCTCGGTATTGCGCGAAGCGATGAAGGAAGAAGATTCGAATGCGGTATTGATGTTTGGTGAATGGAAAGTGAAACATGTGCGACATCTTAACGAGGAAAAAGATGAAGATTATGATGCATTCATCAACACATTTTTAGACTTGTTGATATTGTCACATGCAGATTCTTTACTCCACATGCGCAGTGGTTTTGCGAATTTGGCGAGATGGATGGGTGGCATCCAACCTGAACTCATTTTTCACAATACCAATTGTTTGGTTGCATAATAGTGTATTCCGTAATTTGGGTAATTACACAAATCCGTTTAATTAAAATAAATCTGGTTTGTGTTGTTATGTGTATTTCCTATTTCCTCATCACCCGCCAATTCCACCCTCATCCTCGTTCTATCGGCGCAGCCGTCGTGCTGTGTACCACTTTCGCACGAAGTGCACAGTATTAATACCACTCAAGAACAGCGCATCTATACCGTCGGTGCGCTGCACAGCCATTACCTCCTATCTGTGCTGTGCTGTGCTGTGCTGCACTGTACAGAACATTACGCGTGCTTACCTCGTCTCGATTTTCGAAAGCATATCTTTACAACCACACTGAAACCCTAATACTCCAACCATGGGACGTCAAAGCGGACAAACTGGCCGTGGAGTTACAAGTGTGACTACAACACCGGTGAAACCACTCAAGATACTGAAACGGCCAACCGATTCGACGACGTCAACTCCAAAACCTGCCGCACCTTTAACACCAAAAACGCCCGCCGAACGAGCGACTGCAGAAATCGCGAACGCTGTGGAAGCAGCCCTGATACGAGAGCGAGAGCGTTTGGAAAAGCAGTATTTATCGAGGGAACGAGCGATAGTTCGTGCGTTGGGAAGTTTGTTGTCTGAAACTTTACCGGCGGTGGTAGATGCAGCTGCTGCGAAGGAAGCTGCCACATTAGCAGAAGCCTTTGCCAAATTACCGCGTTATCAAAATCGACCACCTGTGAATCCTGCTAATGTGAGAGCAGCGTTTGCGGGCGCGTTTGCAACAAATGTATTACCGGCAATGCAAGATTGTACGAGAGAATTATTAAGTGGATTAGCGACAAGGATTGAGTTAGAAGTGGAAGAAAAAGTGGCTAAGCCAGCGAGAGAGAGTGCGAGTGGTGTAGCGACAGTTGCTCAAAAGGTAGCAGCCGCACAGTACGCAGTGAAGGATGCACTTGCGGGAAGAAATGAAGTGGATCCAAAAGAAGAGGTTTGTAAGTTGGTGGGCGAAGAACGATGGGTAGAGGCGATAGCGTTGGGCGTTCAAGTCGGGGGAGAAGCGGTGACAATAGCGGTGGATGCGGCGATTCTGTATGTGGGAGATATTGCGAAAACGTTAGCAGACGCCAAGTTGGATGCATTGGGAATGGTGACGGTGATGCAAGTGGCAGTGGGGAAATTGGAAGAGGAGACAAAGGCGAGATTGGATTGGGTATATGAAGTGTTGAGTACGATGGATGAAGATTTGGGAAAAGTGGTGAAAGAGGAAGAGAAAAACAGATGTAGAGAGGCACTTGAATTCACCATAGAAAAACTCAAGAACTTTGCGAGCAAAAAGGATGTTGTGTCTGCAGCTATGGCCAAACATATCAAATTTATGGTTCATATACTTAATGCTCATGTTTCTACCATGTAAATTTCATGCTTCTGTGTCATCTTCTCCTCTTTACTCAAGTGTACTGTACTGTACAACGTAGTGCAATACAAGTAATGCAACGCTTCTGCGTGTGTGTATATGTTCGACCACTGTAGTTCGACGTTTTTTGGATTATACGCGGTAGTTTTTTCTTGTACTTGCCATGTCATTTGCAGGGACAGTACAGTACAGTACAGTACTGGTGTGGTAAGGAGATGGCAGGAAAGCAGATAAATACACAGTTTGAAGCGTACGAATCACACATCGCACAAACACTTGAATTGTGTATGCAATTCGTGCTTTTCATGTCAAGATGAACACAATTATCTCATTCTTTATAGTAGTGATGGTGACAGCTATGCTTATTATGGGCGTAACAACATCACCGCCAGAATCAAGAGAAACGATAGCAGGTACTTCGGTTGGATTCGTAACAAAACAACATTCAATAGGTGGGGATGAATCAATGTTGCAAGCATCGGGGCATGCATTGGGCGATGATTTTGAATATTCAGTCGAGTCTTTGTTTGGTGACGGCGAAGGTGGTGGTGTCGACGATGGTAATCATAAAACCAAGCACAATGATGTAACCCCACCACCACTGCCATCACTACCATCACCGCCGAAACTGACGAAAGGAACAACATCTTCACCGACTCATGCGCCTACAATAGTGAAACGAGGAAAAACCAGTGCAGGGGTATTGCCCGAATGGTGTCCGTGCAAGCAGGGAGAGGCGAAGTTGCGTTCCGTTTGTTGGGAATTCACAGATGAAAAGAGTGGCAGTTGTGCGAAACGAGCATGTTTACCAAGTTACATATGTATTGCCAAAAAGGATCAACACGGTATTACTTGCATGAGACGGAAGACCACGTCTAAAATTATTCCAATCGGGTACTACAAATGTGCGAGAAAGAAAGTTGATGGATTCATGTATGTTCCATATTATACTTTCTAATCCTTTGGTAAATCATTCACTGTTGTGTTCTGGTGTGTAGAGTTAAGTTGATTTTCACTATCTTTTCGTTTCGCACACTCCATCACACCCTGTTCATCATCCTTTCTACCTCCACATCCAAAGTCCTTCCTCAACTTTCAACATCCTTCCCTGCAATGAAGATCACTTACTCGGACGACGACTTGGACCTACACTGTCTCACTTGTTCCAAGCCACATAATGGTTCGTTTGGGAGCGGCCGTTTTTGCGGAGTGTCTTGCAGTCGCGCCGCTGGCGCTCATGCTCGTTGGCACACTCCCAAGTCTCAATGTAGCGTGGAGAGACCTTCCCCTGATTCCAGTATCGAACTTGGGCTCATTGGTGAACTTGTTGTGGTGAAGGATGGGAAGACTGTTGTGCGTGGTTGTATCACCGAGTACGACATCAAGAATGACCGTCATCGGTATGCTGCTAGCCTTTGCTTTTATTCAATGTACTGACTCGTTTTACTTGTGTACCGTAGTGTAACCAAGCAAAACGGCAAATACAGATGGATGACACTACGTCGATGCTCTGTTGAGTTTCTCGACGATGAGTAGTAATACTGTACAATACTATCTGCACCGATATGATGTTTCGTAAGAATACTTGATAAGTTTTCCTCAAGAATATTCAAATACTTCTCACCACTTCGACCAGTGCGGTCTCACATTTCCTTTACATGTTCAGTGTTCATAGTACACGCGTGAACCAAACTTATCTGCTAAAGCTGAATTTACATTTTTTAAAAATTACTCCATCCCCTTAAAATTAAAAAATCAATCAGTCTTAATTTGGAATAGTATTATCCGAATTACAATGAATAGTAAGCTGGAAATGATGATAAATAATAGAAAAATATAAGTTAAAGTTCGTTCAATGACGCTTTTCACTAAGTAACACCTGTGGGTGTTTACAGTAGAGTGTTCTCTAGTAAATTCTACGCATTTGCGTTCAATTTCTTTTGTTTCTGCATCATAGATCGCATCATGAAACAAAGATATGTTTTTCTCTGGAATAGAGTTTCGAAAAATGGCTTGTATTCATTGCTCTGAACTATCTACTGACAATTCGATTCTTGAATCTCAAAAACATGATCTGAACCAAAAAACGTGTAGAATTGACTCTGTTTGAATAGGAAATTATCTTTTTAGCCGATTCATTCGCGGAACATTTATTTAAATACCAATATTTTTCATTATATAACAAAATAAACTAGAACGTTAACAGTTCATTTCTGATGCAAGGTTTCATTTTGATATTGTGACTTACAGATTCTCAAAGAACAAATTTTGATTTTACATAAACTCTGAAATAGATCTAAAAATTATGCCAAGAAAAGTGGAGATAATTTTTCCAAGGCAAGGTTTTTATTTCCTTTGAATTGGAGGAAAGTATAGTAGATAACATTAGCTTATGAACTACTGCACTCTAGAAATACTGAAAGAATGTGAATGGGAGTCTACGAATTCATTTTAAGATGCAGAAAATCAGACATTGAAGCAATAATAATTAATACCCATGGAAAGTACTAATTTGTTATAATTATTTTCAAGCTACCATGCATTCCTTTATTCTTTCGATGCATTTAAGAACCTTCTATGCTTTCAGAATATAGCATCATTCTAATTGCACGATAAATTCATGACTATATTCAACTGAAGTTCCTTCTTTTACTACTTGGTTTTTAAAACGCAAAGTGATGCAATCTGTGCAACAATGTTATCTATGTGTTTGTCTAATCGATAAATTCACCTATTTTCTTTCTGATGCCACATGTACCTAGTGAAGGTTATTAGATTCAACAGAAAAATTGCAGTTGAATGCAAAACCATGATTTTCATACATCCTAATGTTTATAAACTGAGCAGGAACTTTCTGAATGAGGCGCATAAATTTTACGAGTATCTAGTTTAGGAAAGTGTAGTAAATCATTTAATTTGAATTTAGAACTTTTCGAAATTACGGTACCTCAAATTTGGAGAATTTCTCACTTCGTTAGGAGTAATTCAAATTTCTGTAATCAGCTATATTTTTCTTAAATAATTCAGGCCTGGTATATTACAATATTTCTGTTGGAAAGTACAACACTTTTGTGTGATTATTGAAGATACGTTCAGGATAGTGTTAAACCAATCATGAAGTTGGTCTTCAAAGTCTTGTTGACCACTTCACTTTTCGTGATAGCTTGTGGAATTCCCAGGACAGACTATTCAGTATCAATAAAGACTGCAGATGAATCATATGATTCTGTACCTGACTCGAGGCGAACATGTGTACAAGATGAAGATTGTCTTGGATTAGACTGGTGCAAAACTGACGGATTCTGTTCTTTCCCCTTTGAAGAAGGAAAAGAATGCAATCGTGATGAAATGTGCATTTTTAGAAATTGCGCTGTTGAAAATGGGAAGGGTATTTGCAAAACTCCTGTTCAACGCATTGCAAGATGGTTGATTTGGGCTCTCGTCATTGGGGCTGTTGTCGTAATTGCCCTTTGCTGTATTCTGGTGTGTTGTTGTTGCAGTTGCTGCGCAGCTGTGTAATACTGCACAACTGGATACCAATTTTCGGGAATTCTTATTTTTCCTTGATTTTTTCCAAGATTCAATTGTTGGTATAACCACAGCAGTGAATTCATGGCTTGATAAGTTCTCATATATTTATCCGTTCAATATCAATAAATATCAGCGTTCATAATCAAGCAATTCAAACAAAAAATCATTTCAACAGAGGTCAATCTCAATATGTTTGCCGAAATCGACAAAAAATAATAACGTGGAATAAGAAAACCCTTTGTCTTCATATCGATGAGCTTGCGTCACTGCAAGTGATGAACAGTTGATACAAGCATCTTAGAACTCCGCAAAATTTCGGTTACATAGAGTAGAAAAGCAATTCAGTAGCCCATAAAACACGTTATAAAACAGTATTCAATGTGATATGATGATCGAAAATTTAGTAGCAAGATTCAAATTCTATTATGGATCTAATAAAGAAAGGAATCGGACAACATTGCTCTATTACAACATGCATATATCATTGTTTTGAATACAATCAATTTGCAGGAATTTATCGGATATATCTAAATATGTGAATGATAAATCTAGGAGATATAGGGTTAGGAACAGCAATAGATTCGAAGCAGTATTAGTCGTAAACACAAAAATATTATAGAATGTATCTGTAAGTTTAGTTCTTGCTCCTAGTTGTGATGACAATCTTATTAAGATCAGAAGAGACCTACTATCGGGCATAGAAGATGATTTCGAAAGTTTTTCAACGTAAATTCTGAAAATTTAGTAAATAATTGATCTTTTATTTTTATTTTCGCTTAATTCAAAATTTAAGCAAGCATGGCATTGAATTGGGTGATTTTTCGACTACAAATTATTTGTCAATGAAAATTTATTGCTCTATTGCTCGACAAAATTAATCTACCATGACAGAAATCATGCTTCTCATAAATAAAATAGAAACAAAAATTTGGTCCAGAGTGTTTTATTATAAACAAATATTCCGCCTTAGAAATCTTGAACTTAATCACAAAACCAAAGAATACAGCCTAACTGCGGGCACTTGAGTTTAACTTGCTACTAACGTTATAAATCTTCCTTATTTCTGATTGATTTGCGTGGAATTTACATCTTTGCGATTAAAAAATTCAAACACATCCTAGCTACATATGTAATATGCACAGGTGTTTCTTAATTACAATACTAAAAATTCAATGGAAAGTAATAAAAAATAAGGATGATTTATAACCTTAACTTCTCCGGTTCACCGCGTCTTCCATTGACTTCCCGTTTTCAGATGAGTCTGATTCAAATTAAATCGATAAGGGAAAGTAGAAATTTAGTTGTATTCTGATTCGGGTTCATAAAAATTTGGGGAAGATGGAGCTTTGAGAAGTAAAACATAGATGATGTGTCTGAAAAACTTTAGTAACAATTAAAATAATGCTATATATATATCCTTTAAGACTTCGTCTTGTTACAAGGATCCAAATATTTCTTTCTACTCTCTATTTTTAAGATAATTTGCGCGCCCTGGATGTATAGATAGTGATAGTTTATAATTTCAGAGTTCTGTGATTTATTGAGTTTTGTTTGAGATCTCACAATTTAGTCCAGCATCACAGTAGAGAATATTACCTACTAAGAACTATTTTCGAGGGATACCAAAAAAATTATATGAGGACTGTTCTCTTTCTACACAATTCTGATAAGATTGCAGTGTCTTGGAACATTTAGCTCATTCCAATATAACTATGATTAATTATGTATACACATTTTTATCTATCCTGAAAGAATAATTATCTATTCCTTCTACATTTTGCGAAAATTTCACCTTGTACTCGTTGTGTTTCTTTTTGACCTCCTTTACCAATGAGACAGCACTAAATAAATTTTTAAAGATTACTCCGCTTACTCCGATGACAGGGAAAAATGAAATTCGGTCACATTATCTTTATGCAGAACGCGGATGAGAAAATCGAAGTTTTAAAGTTGTACTCGGCTAGCATCAAGACTCGAGAATAAGCGACTAAAATCGTTCACGAACGCATGCTGCATTAGGTAGATCGTTGCAGTGGAGTATTATACCTTAACCGAGGAGCACAACCGTCGGATTGTTAAATAGAAAAGCGAACTACTTATCCTCGTTCATCATCAATCCTTCATCCTTCAAGCGTTGAGACATATCGTCCATGGCACTACCTAAATGATCGAACATAGAATTGTACACTTGGCCGTTCTTGTTGTTATGATCCTCGTCTAACCGCTGAGCAACTTTGATATATTCGTCACGCATGTCCAGCACATGTTCAGAAATTTTCATTTGTAAAGAGTCTGCCATCAATTGAGCCGTAGTGTGTGTAGCTGGCAATTCCACTTCTGGCGTGGTAACTGGTCCACTTGAACTTGTAATCGTTTCTGTTTCCTTATTGTTATTGAGACCGGGAAAATTGGTATACACAGAAGTCACTGGCTTGTAACCCGCAATAGAATGGGCAGGAATCGGAGGATGACTAGAACGTGGTTGAGGATTGCTTGTAACACCAGGAGCTTCAGATACTTGAGGAACAATCGATTCTAGCGGAGGTAGAGTTGACCCGCCTTGCTGGTTCCGATTTATATACATAGGAGCTAAGGATGAGGACTCCTCAGGAACAAACAAGTTAACCAGCTCGTTTGGGTTACGGGGCATTAGGATATTGTCGATTGGTGAATTTACATTTGGTACAGGAGGGTTCCTGTTCATTACCATATCATCAACGAAAGGATACACGGGAGGAGACGTATCGGCGATAATCGGAATAGCAGTGGCGTCTGCGATTTCCGATTCCGTAGTTGGAAGCGGAACAGAAAAGACCAACGGAAAGAGCGCGGCCACAACGACCACGACATTTGTGAAGTACATAATTGGTTGAGTGCACACAAACTTTCGTGATGTGGAATTGTGGGTGTGATGGCATTGTTAAATAGATTGGAAGATGACACGCGAATGGAGTTGTGCTGATCGTGAAGCAATCGCAGTACAGTGCTTGGTGCCGAGTCCCAAAGTGGCAATGTGGAGTTGAGTTGAGTCGAGTTTGGAAGCGTGCACGCAAGAGGTTGAGAGTGGAATCCGGCCACGACTAGCTCACCCTCCAATGAGATAATGGCACGTCTCACCATACCTCAATTAGAGTGCGTTCGTCCAAAATTTATTGAAATATTGCACATCGCTCGGCACTGAATATTCCCAATAGATATGTATTGGTACTCGGTCGGTCGACAATCTACCCAACCCAACACGACCGACTTCATCTACACCACCGGACGACCGAAAGCTGACATTCCGGAGCGCTATTTTTTGAAGCACTGTCGATCTGACATTCGCCGAGACACACACACACACACACACAACTCCCACCACTCACAACACCAACACAATATCTCGTAAGCACATGACTGCTATGACGAAATTCAACATAGTCGCTATCATGGCGCTCATTACCACAACGCTGTCGATTCCAATCAAGAGAAAGGAACCTCGTTACGCGGCAGCTTTCATTCATGAAGAAGATGGTACATGGGGATCAGTAGTGTTCAAGCAATACTATCTTGGCGGGCCAGTTCAGGTCGAGGTATCTTTGCATAACGTAGCACATCCCGGAGGTGAATCTACTGCTTGGTCACTTTACAATGAGCCGGTCCACTATGATGATAACAAGGCGGCAGAGGCGCGATGTAGTAGCGAAAGTCTTCGCGGTGTGATGACAGGTGGAGAACTTCATAAGAAACACGGATTAATCACCACATCGCACTTCAGCGTCATAGGAATAGATTATGACCTTTCATTGTGGGAAAACGATAAGGGTTACATAATTCAACGTTCGTTGGCTATTGGTAACACAGCGTGTGCAACGGTATACGCACTACGCAGTGATGTGGTGGCAACAGGAACATTACCATGTGAGTTCCACACATGGAGTGACTGTGTGATGGAGGTAGGTAACGGAAGATGTCGAAGACAAGCTTGTACAGGATTGCAGCGTTTCTGGGGTGTTGAAAGCAATGATTACAGAGTGTCAGCGGTGACAAGAGAGACTGCGCAGTGTGTGCAGAAGTATGAAATGATTCCAAGGGTTGTCGATGAGAGAGTTGCAGAAGATGGGACGATTGGTTGTACGTTAAGTCGTCTGCCAATATTGGCGCAAGTGTGAGAATACTGTTTAAATGAAATCGCAATCTAGGCTAATTGTATTGTTGGAATTAGCGCTCCGGTGGTCCACCCTAGTGGGGTACCTGCATGCATGCAATGTACTTTTAAACTAAAAATTTGAGGTACACATAAACCAGTTTGTTCAGATGTTATTTTTGAACGGACTAGATCAAACGGCCGTTTCCCAAATTTCATCGATTCACAGCACAGCTGTACTATGTGCTTCTTTCATTTTGCTCGTTTTTCTCAACTTTATACGGTCGTGGCTTTCTTCTCCCTCGCATGCCGTACTTGGTCATTTTGTTCTCACCCTACTATCCATAGGTGCCATCTAACCGCTGTATCACTTTCACGCAGATGGAGCGAATCACAGTACGAATGAAAGTCACAATAAATGATGAGTGGACTTTTGCTGAATGGCGCATCTCTGATGTCCCGCTCACCAAGGACATTCTGGATTTTTTAGCCTCCGCCATCTATGTCACGAACTTACCTCTGCAACTGAGTCCTGTGCTGTACAACAATCGCCGTCTTGCAGATTTGCGAGAACCTCTGTCCGAGTACAATTTCAAGAACAATGATCAATTAGTGGTACCTTGCTACTTTCGCGATTCATTGCTACCAAACTATCAAGTATTGCAGCCTAAATCTGTTTTTGAAAGCGAGAAGCAGACGGCAGATTTAACCAATGAGAAATCGAGAAACGTGGATAAGAATGTGATAGTGGACGACCAACAAGCCAAGCCTGAAGACAACGTAACAGGCGCAAACGACGAGGCGGAAGAATCAAGTGTTAATAATAACACCACAGAGCAAAACGTGGTTGACAATTCGGCAACTGAAAGCGACGAGAGTGTAAACGTGCAAAGGAACAAGGAACCCAATTACACGAATCTGATACCAGAGAGACAAGCAGATGCTTAAAAGTTGCAAACACGAAACGAGGAGCACATCGGGTGAGACTAGTCAAGAGGTATGGATCGACAATAAATGTGGATTTTCTCTCCAATCCTTCATAAATCGCCTACTGCTGCTACGCGACTCGGTCTGGTTGATGGATGACAATTTTATTAACGAGTCGAGCGTTGTTCACTACTGTACCGAGGTTATTGTTTACATAAACGAATCTTACAAGGCACATGTTGTATTCCCTATCTTTCGAAACTTTAGTCCGTACAGTACTTGATTCACGGTTTAGTGTATTCTAGAAACTTCTACGCCTTTCATTTTCTGGCTCGCGATAGAGTCGATTTCACCTTCTGCGGTATGCATAACGTGGTGGACATACTAAACGTGAACCGAAAGGAGATACTCGGGGGATATAATGATTCACACGTAAGGATTCGTCCTGAAATGTGAAAAGGGATTGAAATGCCTTGGCAGGCGTCGTGGTAGGCGTTGGGGTAGTCGTGTGAAAGTAGTACGCGTAATGTCGTGTTGCCATACGCGACTTGAAGCGCACCGAATTCTCCCCGAAGAGGATTCATGTAATTCCAATGAGGGCAGGTGGTCGCTATGGAGGGTGACGTGAACCGTATTCGACATCTGCTTGAAGCGACGCGGCGAAAAGGTCGTGCAGTGCCTAAGATGCTCGAACAAGTCGAACATTCGTATCTTCCGTCATATCTGTGTGAGGGACCAGTGCAAGTGTGTTTGTCAGTTCCCATACTCTATCCTGTTTAGGTGTACCTGACAAGACACAACAAATTGATACTCGTTCAACGCATAGGGTTTGCAACAGTTGTTGGGAAAGATTCGATTTTAAAAATACTCTGGACTGGACATGATAGAAATGGAAAACGGTTTCGTACAGTCCTTTGTTGACCATCCAGCGCGTAAGGTGAGACCATTTCCTTCACCAATTCGAATAGTGTGCTGAAGACCTGCCGATGCAACAACAACTGCGGCAAATGGCTTTCGCGAACTACGATAGTTGACATTGGCAAATAGATGCGAGCGAGGAATACGTGGAATACACACTACACGGTCAGCTTCAAGTCCAACGTACGGTGGCAAGTCTCCTGCAAGATACAAACCCGCTTTTCCGAATATAACACCTTGTTCGCTACTCAGTGCCGGCAAGCGAGTACGCGCGCTCAATTTCCACTCCTGATACAATGGTTTCCACGTACTAGTTATCTTCATTTCATCAACTTGCCAGTTATGTACGAATGTTAAGCCCGGTTCCCTTCGGTCAAAATCCCACGGGGTTAGTGATTGCGCGGCGTACGTCAGTAGTGAACGCGCTTTCTCTTCCACTTCTTCGGCGGCTGGCAGTTCATCCGTAGCATCGAAAAATCGGTCGAGTGCCTCTCGCGCATCCGATGCACGTCCTTCTATCGTTGCGCGCAAGCTTTCGGTGGCAGATCCTACTGCGTCTCGTGCAGTACCTTCATGTCGCTGCCATAGGCGCAGCAAGCCAAGCGGACCATCGCGTGAGAGCATACCACCGCCATCTTGCTCGGGATTAGTTGATAATTCATCATCGTCTGCACGTTGCCAGAATTGAAGCCAACTGACAAGCGCATTCAGTCGCTCATGAATACTTTCAGAGAAAGTGGGTGGCGTAGATGTGGCTAACACAATTCGCCGTTGCGCACATATCGCTTTCTTGTTACGTTGCCTAGCTGGCAAGTGCTGGTGCTGATGTATCATTGTCGAACGCAAAGAGAGTGGATGGCAGTGAGCTAATAATACTGAGCTCGAATGTGACGTTTTTTTGGGTAGACCAACGTTCAATTTTGAGGGAGATTGTTTTTTCGTATAAAAATGTAAACACCCAAGTAATTGTATTGCGGTACAGTTATACAACTCGTATTTCTTGTACAGTACAATGTATGCTAAGTAACAACAATTTTCCGACCGCAAACGTAAAGAAAAAGCGAAGCGTACTTTTACTTTACAAGACGCTATTGGCATCGCAGAAAGTGCTCAGTAACGGAGACAACTGCTGTTTTAGCTTGGGAAGAATCACTGATCATTGCTTCTATAACTACTTGTGTGGCAAGCGCAAGAATTTGTCGACGATTCCGTTGCAGTGAACGGTGTTAGGACCACAAAACCTAGTCCGTTTTTTTCTCCGATATCGAAGAATATTCTCACAGCTGCAATCTCGTTCTCAGATTATAGGAGAGTATTGTAGGTAATCAATACATCTTACAATGGAGAATCTCTTTTTGTACTTCTGAAAAGCCAACTAATTGCTTTTTGTCTCTATTCGGTTACGACCCGAACTATTTTCAGAATTTTTCCCCTTCCTGTGCGTTCAGTTGTTCAGAAAGAATCAGTCGCGTTCTTAAACATGTCTCCATGTTTATCGAAGAATCAATCCTGCAACGCATGAAGATATTTAATGTTGTGACAGTGTATTACCTAACTATTCTAATATGACCCTTATGGTCCTTATTGCATTCTCTGCACTGTCAGTAGTCAGTAATATTATAGCAATGATATTTGAAAACCCTATCCTGATGTAATTAATTCCTAACACTTGTTTTTATTTACATCAGTATATGGAAAGTCTAGCTCCTTACTACAATAATTAGAATATTCTACCTTACAATTTGAACAAAATAAACAGGCCAAAGTTGAGAACAACTGAGGCAGGCAATTCTCTAGACTGGTAGAATCGGCACGACGACCAAGACCGCTAAGGCACCTGCCCCATCCTCCTCCTCCGGAAGTGCAGCGCGGACTTGTAGCAACAAGTAAGCAGGTCTTGCGAGCGTGGGTACCGTAAGTGCAGTGCAGGAACATGGCATCTCTCGGACCGAATAAGCCTCAAAATTTTGAAGGAAAGAGAGACGAGTTTACTGTTCGCGCATGGGTATATCAA
>JAAUYH010083185.1_pt1 | contig 19331 bp, 15 predicted proteins | sample 7278061 | NCBI WGS metagenome assembly JAAUYH01 (sample SAMN14350203, study PRJNA611818) | marine sediment metagenome | isolation source: surface marine sediment (0.6m) | place: French Polynesia: Moorea | collected 2018-08 | reverse complement strand
GTAGGCATTCGGGCGTACCAATAGCCTTTAATAGGTGGCATCATTGCCCTCATTAACCAGTTCTGTAGACTACGTGTTGTTTGTGGAGCGTTGACAGAATAGTCGTACAGTAGAAATTTCTGCTTGTATTGATTGATTGCGAACGCTTGATAGTCGAATCCAACAGTAAAGGAATACGAATCGATACTCTGTTTAGCCTCGCCCTTGATATTGCACAGTCCTATACTGCACTGTAAAGTACTGTACTATGCATTACTATCCTGTACCGTACTTCTCTTTCTGCACGTGAAACATACTGCATTCATCATTGTCGGTTAGGTGAAGAGACTCAAGATTCACTCTGCAGATTTTGGAAGTGAGACAGCACTTCGGTACAGTACTCTAATCTCGAGCAGGATACATCACGTGAATTATTTGGTCGATTATGATCTGTTGTTCTATTACTTTTCGTCATGAGGCGATACTCCGCCACAACTCTGCTAAACACGCATGTGAACTGCTAAATACTTCGATCTAACGTTCTACCTACTTGATGGCGCACTTCCGCTAGCAAGTTAGCAACGCGAAAGACTCGTACGACTATCTCTTGCGACTTAAAACGATTCAAGAGTTAAAATTCAGAATTCCATTCACTGGATGCGTGTATACCTTGCGTTAGAAACAGCACTGACGTGCAGTGTAATCACCTGCCATCTCGCAGTCTAATTTCTGACACGGCCACCTTGGACTTGGGAATATTCTCGGGATAATGCGCGTATTTCTCACTCGCATTCGGATCAAGTCTGACAACATAATCACGAAGCATGATAGCGAAAGTGGTTTTCATCAACAAGTATGCGAATTGTGAGCCTTGACAAAAGTGGGGTCCGCCAGGCGGTCCAAATGTGAGAACTCTCGGCACGGGAGGGCTTCCTTCTCTCTTTAAGAATCGATCCCACTTGAAAGACTCCGGATCGGGGTAATAGCCTTCATGGACCATCGCAGTAGCGAAATCGAACCAAACGGTATCACCCTCTTCAATTCGTCTTCCAAACACTTCCGCATCACGCGCACATCTTCGGAGTACTCCCACCGCCACCGGGTGTAATCGGAGAGATTCGTTGATTAACGATTCAAGCTTGTCCATTTTCGTGAGTTGAGTGTATTGAATGGTACGCTCTCCGTTCGCATGGGCAACGATCGCTTCCTGCTCGTTTCGCATGACATTCAATATCTCGGGATCTCGCAACATTTCGAACATCGCGCACGACGAAGTTACCGCCGAAGTGGAGAAACTCGCAAACCATAACCCGTACACCGCTATCGCGATATTGCGAAACAGCGCGAGATCGTTTTCCACGCCAGGCTTGATGTCGGCATCCGACGCTAGCATGATGAGCGCCATATTAACCTCGCTCTTTCCCAATTGCTTCCCACCAAGTGTGAACACTTGTTCGCCGTACGTGCGCAACTTGTCAATAATGTCACCTTGTTCCACAGTGACACGCTGTAACGCGACACTCACCAGATCGATCAACTGCTCCTTGGCGTTCATCGCATCGTCGAAAATGGGCCCGAACCGAGGAGACGAGAAGGCTCGCGTCAAACGGGTCAGCAAATCGAGGATCTTGCCATAACCTACGTCATCTTTTGTGAGACCGGTGGTAAGTTCAATCCCAACAGCAAGGTATAGATCTCTGAACTCGGGATCGAGACGTACAATCTGGCCACTCGCGGACTGGCGTGCTAACTCGTTCCATTTCGCAGCGGCACGACGTAGAATGAACTGAAAATAAACGGGAAACACTTTCGGCGAGAATAGTGGGGCGAGTTTGGCACGCGACTGTGCATGCTCCTTCCCATCCAGCGAAGTCATCGAGTTCTCACCAAACATGTCGACTTGGTTCAACGACGAATTCTTGCAATTAAACGTTTCCCAATCGTTCATCATCTCGCAAATCGCATTGTAGTCGGTAATAAATTGCATACGTGACATGAGTCCGCTCGTGGTGTAGATCCCTCCGAAACGTCGTGCTTTTTCTCGTCGTGAAGGACTATTCGTCATCAAGTCAAGGAAATACCCGAATATTGGGACGGTGTAGTGCACGGGTGGTGGAGGTGGTTTGTTGATCTCATCGTCGGCTAGAACACGATAGTTCGCGGGGGTCACGTCTTTGGCATCAGAGAAATAGTAGAATCGTTTGCTCGATTTGTGTGAAGTGGTAGGATGCGAAGATGATGAACTGCGAATGATAGGTTTGCGTTCACCCAAGACACACCGGAAGGTAGAGCGGCGGTTTGAGGGCGTCGCGGAAGTAGGGAGAGGAGGACAAGGAAGAAAACAGGAGGATAACGACATGGGTCGAAGGGGTGTGGTTTGGCAGAGAAGGAGAGGTGGTTTGTAGGACAGATGTTCGGCAGGGTTAGAACAAGACTGGTGCAGGAAGCAGGATAGTACAGTGCGCGGATCAGGGTTAAGCAAGAAGTGGGAGGAGCGAGGAGAGGGAGGAGCGAGTAAGTGAGCGGACCTTAGTATTCGCACTGTAGAAAAGCAAGATAATATCATCAATGAAGTGACAATCCCGAAACGCTGACTGGGTGGGAGATCGTACACACCAACTTCTAACCGAATCGTGGTGTGCACTTGGTGGGCTAAGTACCGTAACAGACATACAGCAACAGCAGCAGCAGCAAACGCTACCAAGCATCTTCCTAGAATTGCATAAACACGCACTGCTTCACTTGCTCGGAGATGGTGCTCATGGGTCAAGGTGCAATCAATAAACGCCTATGAATTGATGTCGCAGTTTGAAATGGTGCAATAGGTTGTTGGATGCAACACGCGGCGGGCCGCACATCCGCTTGAGCAGTACTGTAACAGTTGCAACTACTGTACTGTAAATCTGCATCTGCAGTTTTGTTTCACGAAATCCAAATCCACACACTTTCTTCATGATACAGTACTTGTATTTGATTCAACAATCTCTCTCTCTCTCCGCAGCACATTCACTACAGGATTGTACCGGCACTGTACAGTACAGTACGTGCTGCAGAAAGTATCGGTGTAGTTACAGTACTGTACAACAGTCATCAACATTTCACAACGCAGGGAGAAGCATCCACCTGTGGTTGTTCAGTTTTTTCACCGTAGACCTGTACTGTACAAGTTGGCTAGTACTGTACCATATTCACAGAAATATGAATTCCAATAAACAAAATGGCGTATGCCGCAACGAGTGACTCATGATTACTGCATCAGCACGCGACGCTCATGTATGCATCTTTCCCAACAAGAACCGTTACCATGCCAGCAGCTGCGCAAGCTGGCACCGACGACCAGGGTATCCAATTCACCCGCTTTCTTTCTAATTCGAACTTGAGAATTGCATGATACTTGTTCCTGTATCCGTTGTTTTCTGTATCTCGAGTACCGTACGATACTGTATCCACTGTACCTCATCCACGCCAACCTACCGATACTGTACTGTATCACCAGGTTTCTACTGTATGCCCGTCCATGCCAATCACCACAGCTAGTCCCATTACTCCACTTGTATTCACAACAACACTGTATCGAACCATCGCCCGAACATACACGCTGAACATCAACGCACTAACAGTATGTACAGCACTGTATGGTGCTGTAGCACATAGCCAAGCTATTTCCACTCGACGTTTGTGATAGGTTTTCTCTCCTGCAACTGTTAACTGACAAAACAAGCGTTATTCATCGATATCAACACAACAATGAACTAACGCCCACATTATCGTGTGAGTTTTGGTTCTGGCACCGCCGTTTCGTCGTGAGTGTACCACACGATACTGTTGACATTGTCTAATCTATCGTGTAAACAACCTCGTGCCAGTACTGATCCAATATCACGAGTAACTGCCCGCATCAAAACGTCGAGACCCATTCTCACCCTTTGACAGTCTTCGGATTCCTACTGTAACGCTTCGGAGCGGCCACGTGCCGCAAGCCGCCAGCACACCCATCCCAAGGGAAGCCGTGGGAATCATGAACAACCAGAGCCACCAAAATCCCGCTACCGACAGCTTCCACTTGCAATCTCTTACCACATCACACTTTCATGGCCACATGCCAACCGCTAATACTTGCGCTACCCCAACTATAACCTTTCACATGAATTCAATGCACAATCGCCATCACCAACCCCGAAACCAAAGTATGGCACACCAAAGCAGAATTCCATTCACATAAATTATAGTATTTACGTTACCGCGAACATACAGATACTGTCCATGGCCCGCGCTCCACATTATTCTACAGCAATATGCACGTAAGGTTCGAATCAATATCACCCGCCCACAGAGCCATGTACCACAAGCAATTCGTCGCATCCCCCAACGACGGTGCGCCTAGGATTATGCATTCATCCACAGTGCTCGATTTGTGTGTGTGCTGGGTACGAGGCATTGGTAATTGCGTCACAGGCGTACGCAGGTCGAGTGCCAAGCACCAGGGGTGCCAGTGTCGACGTCGTCCAACACTCGGCCAAGAATACTGTACTGTACTGTACACAGCTTGCGTTACACATACCGTACCCACTATTACAGTGCTACACAACAAACACAAACACATGAAAAGAACAAGACAAAACTACCAAGTCCACGTCACAGTTTACAAGCAACACTACAATACTACCACCACCACCGCGACAAGTACCGCCTACTATTACACCTATATATACAAGCCCACCGCCTAGCACCAGCTACTCCGTCGCACCATTACTGTCCTCTATTTTCACCGTCTTCTTCTCGGTAGATTTGCGACGTTTCCTGCTTCTCCCCTTGACGCCAAGGCCAATCTTGACATCGTCCACAACGCTCTGTTCCGTCTCAATCAAGCGCACCCTCACCTCCTCCACGTCCATCTCGGCCTGCGCGTCGGCCGCCGCGTCCCCAGCGTCCTTCTCCACCACAGGTTCCACGGACTCCGTCCTGGGGCGTTTCTTGAGTTCCATCCGCGCGCGCTCGACCTCCACGTCCCTAATCCGCCGCCCGCTCAGGTCCCTGCACGCGCCGACGTCGCCGTTGCTGCGGCCGCCCTTCACGCCCTTCAGGTTGGCGCCGAACCCGCCCTTGCCCCCGGGCAGCGTGCGGAACAGCTGCAGGCACACGAACGCGTCGCGCTGGCGCGGGGCCGCCACCAGCGCGCCGCCGTCGTACATGACGCGCCCGCCGAGCCGCAGGCGGAACGTGTTCATCGGCAGCCCCGTGCGCTTGCTCAGCGCCGCCGTCACCTCACGCACGTCCACCCCGCGCCGCACGTCGCCCACGCGCAGCACCACCGTGCCCAGCTCGCCCGGCACGTCCGCCACCATCACATTCACCGATGCCACCTCGTCCTGCGCCCCGCATCCCCCGTACTCCACCTCCATCTCTGTCACCATCGCGTCCCACTGAGCGGTGCAACGCTCTGACAAGACTAACACCTGCTACTGTACCGTACACTGCAAGCGCCCGCAGTGCACCGCTGCCGGCTGCTTGGGTTTGCCTTTCTGTACAGTATGATTCCGATATGCACCAACGTGCATGCGCTTTATGTTGCGATCCCGAGATGCTAATTTTTCCTTATTTTCGCGCCGGTCGGTTGTTACCCACAATCCACTTGTAATTTCCATCTTTACAGAAAATTACTACCCAGAATTCGATGGATCGATCGATCCGCCCGCCGACGTGTGTGCATGCATGCGTGCTTGCGGTTCGTGCCACTCGAAACGAAACAAGGAAAGTTTATTGCACTTTATATTGTACTTCTCTACTACGCAAGCACCACCACTCCATCTGCAGCTAATAACCATTATTCAGCATTTCCCAAGTTTGCATCTCGTTCTGCGCGCTTTCGTTCGCCACCCGCGTCATCACCTTCTTGTGCACAAATCTCAAAAACTCCACATAACTGTGCGCCCCATTCGCTCCCCGATCCTCAACCATCATCGACCCAATACCTCCTGTTTTCACCCACACTTCCGGTCGACTCATGTACATTCGTTCTCGCGTTACTCGACTCACTATCGCTCCTATTCGCAGTCCCCGACCCGATGCGCCCTTCATCAATTCCGCTGCACCCGCCGTTTCTGCTCGAATCACCAATCGTCCTCCACTCACTTGCGCAACAACATCATTCGCCTTCACCTTATCCACCTTTTCTCCAATCCAGCATGCTATTCGCATTCCATTCTCAACCAACATTACCTTATTCTCTCCCAATGTAGAACTGCTCAACGCAACCGTGTTCGGCAATGCTATAGGTTCTCTGTTAGGATCTCTGGCTCTGGCTTCTGGTGCGCCAACGACGGCCGGTTCCTTCAACGGTAACGGTTTGCCTGCTTCTTCCACAAGTTCCGTCATGTCCCACATTCTCGGATATCCCAATGCGGCAATGTCTGCCGAGTTCGCTTGCACCAAGAACGCTAAGGCTGCAATTCGGTCATCAATCGCAACAGCTTCAATGGGGCTCATTGCATTCGCACTGCTTCTGAACGCAGGACTCTTTGTCAATCCCAATATCACTATTGGCAATGTTTTCAACGCTTCCGGCAGTATCAACTGCCCGCTCATGCTCGAGCTAGTGCATCGTTTTCTGTACACAAACAAGGCTTGCACTGTTTTCTCCACGAGTGCTTCCCTCGCTTTTGAGATCGGAGTACCGTTCGAAAACACCGCACTAGCCGCCTTCTTTGCCAAGAACGACACCATCGCGTCCACATCCGCCAGCCGGAATACATCCGCAAGCACAGTCGTCTTGTTGGCAAACATCGTATGCACACGAATTCGCCGTTGTCCAGCCGGGTCCGTGAACAACACCGCGCACTGCACACAAGCATCTTCAAACAATCCACCACCTCCCGCATACGCTCGTCCGCCGCCACCGCCACTTCCTTCCATTAGTTTGCTCACAACCGATAGTTCCAACGCAATCGCCTGCGTGCTATCAAATACCGGCCCCCCAACATCATCTCCGCGTTGCGGTCTACCAAAGTGACCCACATATTCTCCGGCCGCTTCCAGCCCAGTGCTTGTTCGCACTCGCAGTAGCCCATCAAACGCTCTCACCGAGCTTGTGGCAGTGCACAACGCACGATGCAACGCAGCCGCATCTCTAACTCTATCGAACGCCGGATAGTGGAAGAGTCGACCTCCGCAAGCGCGTGGCACACGCACTAATGTTGCCGCATCTACGAAAGCAGCAGTCGGCGCAAGGAATAAATCAACCGAAATCTGTTTTTCCGCCAGTTCACATGCCAGCACCTCATAGTTCGGAGTGGCCGGTTTTAACAACCTTTGTTCCCTTTCTTCTCCACCCCCAACCGCGCCACCACCACGTCGCTCCAACGTATCGACACCAGCGCTCGGGATGCCACCCGCCACGACAAATGCCTTGCCACCAGTTTCCGCCATGGCACCATGAATCGCATGCAATGCACTTCCCAAAGCCGCACCAGCGCTAGGTGCCTGTGCATGCGACTCCAGAATAGCATCAACCGCAGCAACTGCTTCTGTGGGTGTCAAGAACAGCCCATCTCCACCGAGTGGCACAAACGGGTCATTAACATCAGGCACGACATGCACCGAGACAACACTTCCATCATCAGCGCCACGTGCATCATAAAAGTGCAGCGCGTCATCGAAAGTGAACACCGCAATTCTTGCGCCCTGCTTCGCACCCGGCACCAAGCCCGCGCTAATCGCCAATCGAATTGAATACAACGCCGCGGTCGCTAATCCACTCTGTACTGCCGCCGCCGACACATCCACCGCGTACACATACTTGGCCGGTTTCGGGTCTCTGACCTGATAATCCTTGTTTCCCACAATATAATCGACCGACCCGTACCTCAGCTCATGCCTAGAATCGATATCGACTCGTAATCCATTCGCAGGGGAAATTGGAGAATAGTGCTCCGGTGGAGTGTCACAAGTTGCCCCACACATATTACACTGGAATACCGAACCTCCTGACAAGAACTTGAACCCGGGATTCGCATATGCACGGCACTTGTCACAACGCAGTGGCCCGCCACTTCCTGGCGCGCCTTCCTTCGCGATGGAGAAATCCACTACTGGAATGCCGCTCTCCCCTGGCTTCGGATCCGCAAAAGGCGACATTACAACCGCAAGAGGCACACCAGACTTGGCCATGGTCGCGGGCTCGGACGCAATGGCACTTGTCGTTAGTCGCATGTATCGTAGAGAAGCGCTACCATCGTCCACAGCAAGAAAATCAGAATTGGCTGACGGAATGACGGCGGAGCCTGCACCTTGATCCAAGTTCGCGATCATGCCACGATAAAAATACGGCCTTGGAGTGCCACATTTCGGTTCGACGGCACAGGGTCGCGGCATCGCCGAAGACGGTAATTGAGCTGGTGGATTTTGGGCTCCGCCAGTAGCGGGTGCTGCAGGAGGCGCTTGTTGCATATTGCTAGGCATCGGGGCCGGGGGCGCACCATTTGCGCTTGGTGGCATGGGTCGCATCGGCGCCGGGCGTGGTGCAGCACCGGGTGGAAGCGGCCGCATGCCTTGTACCGAAGTCGGGCGCATCGCTTGTTGAGGGCTTGGCCGCATTCCAGGCTGTGGCATCGCACCCATATGAGGACTTGGTCGCATTCCCTGCGGTTGAACAGGCGCTTGTTGCGGAGATGGTCGCATTCCTTGCGCTTGTGGCGGTTGGGGATAACCGGGACGTTGGGAATACGCAGTTTGGGTGTGTGGTGGCGCAGCGCCAGGCTGACGCATTTGCGGTGATTGTCCGGGTTGCGGCGGCATTCCCATTCCCGGATGCATCATTCGCGGTTGCAACTGAGAAGCCGGCTGTCCGGGCATGGGGGCACCCATGCCCGGGCGCATCATCTGCGGGCGAGGAGGCGTGGCTTGAACGGGCTGACCAGATTGCGGGGGCGGCGCAACCATGCCCGGTCTCATCATGGGCGATTGTGATGGCGGTTGAGGGCGCATCACCGGCACAGGCCTTGGTTGTGGGCGAGGCTGTTGGTGGTGCTGGTACGGATTCGAATTTTGCGGCGGTTGGGCGTAGCCGTTCTGTGACGGCGGATATGGATAATTCTGGTTTGCGATACGCATGTTCGCGACGCCCTGCGCAAGTGGCGCAGCGCGTGGATCGCGCTGTTGCATGGCTCCTTGCTTAGTACCGACGGCAAGACCACGAACAGCAGTAGCCTTGAACAGGGACGGGTCAAATTCGACAGCAAGCATAATGGAAGTGGTGACAATCAAAAATAAAGCGATTGACAACAGCTTACAGTCATGCACCAACCAGTTTGGAGATTTTGAAAGCGATTGAACTTGGTTTTTTATTTAGAGAAAATTTTTTCGCGTCTTTATCTGCAACTGTTCATTTCAGAAATACTACCTTCTATACACATAGAGCAACATCACTGTAACGTCCAGGGAAGACGAGTCCGAAAGATCCTAATTACTTTCAAGTTATCACTGCTTGGACGGTATTCTGTTCTAATTTCCTATGTCTTATCCTACGAAAGTCACATTTAACCACCATATTTGCAATTCCGTTTGTTGAATAAAGAAGCCGTAAAACTCATACAAAAAAGAAAGAGTCCACTGGTTCTCTAGTTTTGGCGACGAGCAGTCTTGTAAATTTCTCGTTCCACATTTTCAATTGCATCAAATGGCATTCTTAGAAATATTTACCTCTACAGAAATTTATCTATGTCACAGTTAAAGCTGTGTGAATAAATTCAGAGTCTGATCATACTTAATTAAAAATATTAGAACTATTTTTTTCCTGAATCGTAGATATTTCTCTGATTGCAATCGACTTTCGCTGTTTTTTTATTTTTAACTAGATTTAAAAATCTTCTAAAACGAACATATTCTTTAAATTATCAAATTCTGTAGGATGTTTGTACATGAGACCAGCGGGGACCGTGAATTGAAGTATGCGTGCAACAGCTGATAATTCGAGTGAAGTAGTAGCTTGTCTTTTCAAGTCCTCAGGCCTAGAATTTCTTAATAATATTTCAAAACACGGGGTGAATAAGAAGACTGATGATGAATCAATATTATTCATCGAAGGTACAGAATTAGAATGATGATACAAATTAAAATCCGTTGTATTGGAGCAGCGCAGAAGTTCTTGAAACTAATAATAGCTTCTATTCCTTTTTTGCTATCCCATCGTGATCTATTACATGAGGATCAAAAATTGCTATTCTCTTCAATATTCCTGGAAGAAACATGATATCAGGTAATATACACTTCAGTGTATACGATAGCGACAGAAGTTGGGCTTTAATTAAGTACATGCCATACTAGAAATCAATGTTATCCTCTGTTCCGATGAAATAAAAATCATCTGGTCAATAAATTGTTAAATCCGGTGCTGAATAACAATAGTTTATTTCATCTTTTCCTCTCCAAAGTTATTTTTGGAGAACAAGCAATCTAAATGTTGTTCTTGTACATATGGAAAACCCTGTAAACACATTCTTTCGAATAAATTACTAATCACAGCCATTCGATTTGGAAGCTTCAGAACTATCTGATGTACTTGTGATGCAAAATTCAATACAGCGAATAAATCACTGATTTTAATATTTATTCTCTACAGTCTCTCATATTTTCTGAACAATCAGGTTCAGAATCAGCATTATTCTAGACGAAAGACAGAAGAAATCAATGGCAAAATAGAACAGCTCTGTGTTTGTCTAGTGAGAATTCTATATCTGCACAAGTATTGTGAAACCTTTGATTCATTCATGAGTATTCCTGTAAATTCTTAGAGTTTTTCCTCAACAGGTAGAGAATCTTTCATCACGATAAATCTACATACCCAGCTGAACGTAAAATTACCTCGTTTTATCCGTGTAAACAGTTTATTACCAATGTACCGGGTAGATTTTCTCTTTTCGTGTCATTCAAAGGCCTTGGTCATTATTGTCAATTTATACAGAGTGCAGGATAGTGGGTAGCTGGAAGATTTTTCTGTTACTCTTCCCCCTTCTTAGACGAATGACATCTCGTTTCAGGTGCTAGTACTTCTGATGCATACTGCCAATTTGGCAAGATCAGGTAAATGTGTAATTAAAAATGCTAGTGTATTTCACATTGTTGAATTTCAGATTATTAAAAACCAAAAGGTATAGCTTTCTATTCATGAATTCGAAAAAAGGGATGAGTAAGTTTGCAACGATTCAGAAATAAACAAAACAATACTGGGTTTGAATTGTTTTTGAGCTGAACGAAGTTAGGGTAAGTCGCGTCACTCGTCGAAATATTTTACGTAGTGCTATTATCTGCGTGCTCAATTCAACAGTTAAGGTATTTTCCCTAAATTGTGCCTTTCAATTAGTGCACATATTCTTGGTTCTCGTTTTATCCGTTTTCTACAGCAAATTGCCTATTGAAAGGAAAAGAGATTTCTTTGAGCTAACGTTTTGGAAGGATTAATCATACGAAATAAATTTAGGTTCTCCGTGCTGTATCTAATATTTTTAAAATGTCACATCAGGACCAGGGCTTACTGATCGATTCCACATGCCAAAAACTCGGTCGTTTTCTAACAAACTGCCTTTGATTTTTTTGTTGCAAATACCATGTGGGAATAGCCTAGATCTATCATATTATTCCTTACAATCATTGAACTATCTAATTTCCATAGCCAAGAATTTGATACTGCTTCATTTCTAGTGCTTTTTCGTCTATATTACGAAAAAAAATAATCAATCATGCTAGAAATCGGAAGTCGAGCACTCTACTCAATACAGCCGTTCTTATTGAGAGCTATAAGTATAAGCCAGAATCCAAAATACTGCCTCGTGGTGTTCGGACAAATCAGAAGTAAAGATTTGACTGAGCTTTACTATTAACTTAACAATATTCAAACTCGGGTTAACTTCAGGAACTTAATAAATCGCAAAATCGAGTTTCACTCGAGACAAAAGCAGTCTGTTTTGACATGTAGTCGAGTAGTTCTCGCTTTAAGACAGATGAAAGGCATTTACGCAGACACCAAGTAAAGGATCTTTGATTGCAAAATACTTCTTTCCCAGTATCTATTGATTTATTTTCTTACAGGGCCAAAGATGGCTTCAAAAAGTGAAGTGTTTGAATCCAGTACCGTTAATGCCGCTCAAACCCTTTAGAACAAAAGATAATTCCAAATATTACTACTTTTCGAGCCTGTTAGAGCGTATAGTACTGATTACGCAGATCTGTTGGTCCAGAATCTAGTGATCTTCGTTAATTTCTGAACTACACTCTATCAAAGGGTGGAGAGGATCATCGAGCGTTGCTTCGTTACAGATGCCTAATGTGACACAAAACCCATTTCGAGGAGGTGCAGAAACTCGTACTAAGAAATCATACAGAGCTCTTTTAAGCGAAATGCGAACATTCTATAGCACGCTTTGTTGCCATTAAGTTCACAGAATAGATAGGGTCCGACCCGAAATTGTTTGGTAATTCCTTGGCGATAGCTAAGTAAGGTTACACTTAAATTTAACTTTTAACGTTTTTCACATACAAAGCCTCTTATTTTCCCTCTTTCCGAGAATACATTGTCTGTTTCACGGATTTCTAATCTGTAAATAAAATTCCTATTGATTCTGTGTGGTAGTTGTGATATGCTTTTTTCACAACATCAGCTTTTTCGTTCAGTTTCAGACCTTTTCCCTTGTGCTGCAAAAATTAGATAGCCGAAATGTTCCAATATCTGAAATGTTGAATTCGTAGCTATTTGAGGATGGCAATTCAAGCTTGATTATCGCCTTTTCTTGATTTCCGACTGCCTATACTTTTTTAATTATCGGAATCTGTAATTGAGTTTGATCATGATATATTGAAATTTTCACTGCTTTTCCCAAATCCTCCTCAATGATATTTTAAGAACCATATTATCAAAATTCGTGTGATTGTATATGATCCGATTTTTTGTGTATTGAAGCACCAAACATGAACTGTTTGATCTATTAATCACAAGAATGCAACAACATTAAAATTTCATTCTACAAATGTTCATTAAATGGTGGACCATACCGCAAACTGCTTGAGTCCCTCGTAGTATCACACATGAGGGTGAATGGATACTATTATTCTGGTATGAACGCTGAGAAGACTGTTTGAAATCGATATACTTGTCTCAGCACTTGAATAGTTTGTCGTACTTTCATGGAATATAGTCTATTTTTCATGCACTCAGAGTAGTGATTCATTCAGGAAACATGTAGCGTCTGACATCCAAAGCAAGGACACCGTTCAGCACTCTACTTAAGATTAAAAAGTATACCTACTGCCATTTCATAAAATACTGACGTAGTTGTACTCAAGAAATGTCAAATTTGATAGTCTATTTCCTTGCTGCAGCTTTCCTCTAAAGGAATTAAAACGCAGAATAAACTCAAGAAAAGATTTGTGGACTGAGTTTTGAACCATCAAAGTGAGAAAAAGTTAGAGAACGTGTCAGAAGCTCATGTATAATTGTTTTCAATTGCTGATTTCATACATCCACAAATACATATATATATCTTGTAAAATGTATTCGAAGTAAGTACAAAAATTATTTATTTAGCTGCTGCTAACATCTCAATAATTTATTTGTACTGAGGGCTCATCTATTCTTATTTATTGTGTGTATTCAAAAATAGTCGATAATATCGAAGTGGGAGTAGGCAGTCGTAATAATAAAATTACAGCTCTATTCCAGAACAAAAGCCAATTTCATTGTATATAAACGGTCGGAAATGATGTTTTAAAGGCTAAGTCGAACATACATAAGATAGGAACTTCATGATTACAACAGTTTGAAACCGTTTTTGGTCAAAACTGGAAGTAAACGGCCATCAGCAGAAATGCAGGAGTATTCGATAAGGGTTTATATTTGAGATATCTATTCGAGATCCTGGTTCTCGTATTTGTTAGATTTATATCGCTTCGAGTTGGACATATTCGAACGAGTAAATTATTTTACATGTCTGGTTGGTTTACCGCTGGCTATTTTTAATTGGTACATAAGGCCCTGTGGTCGTTTATTAATAATTATCAGACATAGGAATTTCCTAGTTCGTACAGAACATTTTGCTTGTTAAAGTTCATCGGGAACTATTACCTGTTTTTGAAGGACTTTCTTAGAAATGGAAGCGCCGATTTAAGTTTCACTGGCTTAATAGGTCTATGCTCGAAGAGAAACTGATCACAGAATAGAAGTAGTAGTTTTATTGGTTCGAAATCTAGTATCCTCTCATTTCTAAGTAGTACAAAGAGTGCCTCCATAACCTTTCCCAAGGCGGATAATTTCTGTTCATCCTACTTATTCCCAATTGTGTAAAGTACTGCAACTGCGCTAACATTTCGGGGCGGAGGTTCAGTTGGTCGTGGTTGCAACAGTTTCAGGGGTTCCTTGTTTTAAGTCTCCCTCGGAATCAGTCCATTCGCTCTGACGAAGTGAACAATGTGAGTGAAGATCAATTCAAGCACACAGTAGCATAATCCATATTACAGCTGCGACCTTGGCACGCCGTGAAGTGAATTGTGGTAATGGACAGCCAAGTTAGTCATGTGCTGGGACGATGGGACGTCCGACCCTGTTTGTTCTCTCAACCCAAAAAAGTAGTTGTTTTAGACTTCTGCTAGTGTTTATGGTAGTCTCTTTCTTCAGTACTTCTAAAGTGCATCACAAGTGTATTTTCCGATTACTACAATACCGGTACGGTACTGGTAGTTTATTTATTTTCCTCACCGTAGATGCATGCACTGTGTAATGGCTGCGACAGTCTTCGCTTTCGGTCACCCCTCGCTATCTGTTCTGTGCAGAGAGGGGACTGAAAACGAGGAACCTCTGTGTTTCTTCGTAGCCCGTATGCCTCTTTACGCTTGGGTAATTCACCAGGCCGTTGCGCCTGTGCCCGTTAAGTTAAACCACTGTTTCGTGTGTTGTAGTGTGCGTGCTGTGCTTTATGTGAGGAAGCATTAAGAGTTGCTCTTCAAAATCTAGAGCAAAATCTGCGTTCGCGAATAGACGTCTGCAACGTTCGCCGCGAAATGATGACAAAACTTGAGTTCGCTTCTTTGTACACGGAGGTAATGTGTTTCGCGCGCCGTTGGAGCCCCCACGCGTATTTGCAGTGACTCGTTACCCTGGCAAGGCGAACATGCGACAGGGTGTCACTAAAGACTACAATCTAAGATACATTTGGTTCAGCGTGTGCGAGTCGATGAACTGCGAGTAAAATCCACTGGGCACGTGGAATCCATCTGGAGCGTGAACGGTGGCTATAGGGGTGTCACCCATGCCTACAGCGTCGTACACATTCATGATGGTGTTGCCGTCGTCGCACTTAACAAACTGCAAGAGGTAGCCGTCGTCCTCGTTCACGGCGTCCTTCTTTGACACAAAGCTCGCCTGGCCCAGGCCGTCGCCGGGGAATAGGATGCATGCGGCCGGCTCCCTCGTGTGCAGGTCGAATTTGCACACGCCTCCGTAGCGGACGTCCTTGCGCTCGAGTGACGGCACTACCACGGTACCGAAGCCGTACCGCGCATCACGCCCGACTCGTCCCGGGTTGACGAACGGCAAGTCGATGAAGGAGTCATGGCCGAACTTTTCGGTCAGCCCCAGCTCGTGAGTGGAGATGTCAACTGCACCTGTGCGCACGTTCAATTCGTAGCGCACCAGTTTCGCTTCGCCGAGGTCGTATATCGCCGTCATGCTAAAGCGAGGGAATTGACAAATGTGCAGCACAATTCCGTCGGCCGTGTCGTGCGCGTTCAGCGCGTGGAACGAGGCGCAGCTGGGCACCTCGAACCAGATGATGTCCGCCTCATTGGTGCTGTCCACCGGAAACAGCCCGATGCGTCCCGGCTTGTCCTCATGCATACGAATCACGCTCCCATTTGGCTTCAGGGTGTCCAACGGAGTGAGCAGCACCGGCAGGTCTAGTACGACCACGTACTTGTTCGTTACCGCCGCGTCATGAATCATAGGCTTCCGCCCCAGGTGCAGCGGCACAGTGCGTACGAACTGCGAATTGGTGTCGAGTACGACAACCGCCGCGTCGTACGTTGGGTTCTCCATCGTATACGACACCGAATACCAGTTGCCATTGGTGGGGTGCGCTACGGGATGTGCCGAAAAGGGGCCTTCGTACTCGTCGTACGCCAACTGCCTCCGAGTCTGCAGGGATGTGCCATCGGATGTGATATTCAGTTCGTACGGCAGCTCACCCTCCCACAGCGCATATAGTCTTCCGCCGTGCTCCTCGATATTCGTGTTCGCGGTGGAGCTCGAATACTTCTCCTTCCTCAGCTTGCGCCTAAGCGCGTGCATCAGCAGCAGCGCCAGCCCGCTGTACCCTTGTACCGCCATCATGCTAAGCTCGTTTGACCGCCCAAGTTCCTTCTCGCGTCGCCGCTTCGCTGTGTCTAAATGAGTGTAGGCGAACGTGGCGTGCCCGTCGCCATGGATACGCACGCTCGTGAGAGCGCCGTCGCCCTCGAACATGTGGTACCCACCGATAGGCAGGTGATTCGGGTTGGGGTTTACGTTCACGAACATGCCCACAAGGTCGTCGGGTAGCGTGCCAGTGACGCGCGCGTCTGGAATCGAAATTTCACTAGGTTGTGGCGCGTGAATACCTTGTAGGTGCTCGCTGTTTTCCGTCGGTTCCTTTGTGAGCCTCGCGGCCACGTGCATCATCGCCTCCACACTGCGGTACAACGCGCGTCGCGGCCGGCCGGTCGCACATGCCACGGGCGACACCGAGATCCCCTTGCTCCCCACTGCACGAACCGCATGGAACGGTAGCTTAACCGTTTTGGTGACAAAGAACGGTTCCATTGTGTTGAGAAGGGTTGCTTTGAGATAAGCAGAATCTACCGTGTTCGCCTCATTCACTTACTGTTCAACCTGAGAAGAGTGGGTTACATATCGGTTTTAGATAATGTGAGATTTCGCTTATGGTAGACAGTCACAAGGTAGCATGCTGACTTCAAGTTTCGCAGCCCCAAAAGATGCTTCGATCGGCCAAAACAAGATTTATCGAGCGTTACGTTAGATTGCACGAAATTTTCTCCTCAAGTGACCCGCTCGCTGACTGTAGATTGGGCAAGCCCCTTTTTTTCTACAAATTGCCTACTAAAATATCTAAACATAACAACCAATTGTCGACATAACTAGACCGCAGATCTAAAACGCAGTAGACAAACACTAAGAATAAAAAGATACGTACTACAAATGATGATCGGTCCAAAAAATCCTCTACAACTGGTCAATTTGAATTTAATATTTATCGATGGTAGGTCTTCAGCTGGTGACCATGTTCGATTAACTTAAAGATATGTCTAGTCTTAATTTTCTAACGTATTGCATTCCTGAACATACTTGTCGTGAATGAGTTCAGCACCATTCCAGAATTCCGTCATAATGTCCAGCTCAGTATTTTCGACTACAGTGAGGAATTATGGTTCATCTAAGTGATTCAATATGAGATAATCATATTGTTACAGTCGTATAATGTAATCCTTACCATCGTGACCGACAAGCATGATAAAATAGCTATTATTATTCATAGTTAATTACTGTAACAGCAAGTATTGTCTTATTTGAATTCCAATTTTGCGTAATGTATTTTCTAGATTAGTTAAGTTTTGGCGTTCATTAAAGCGGCTCCGTGAGTACTGAATATAGCCTGGACTTTATGAACATTACAGATATTAGACATACTCGTCTGAAGCGTTTGCTATTAAAATATTACCTAAAGGCTTCCTTAATATGAGGTCTATGGTGTTCAGACTGGGCTCGCTTGCTTAAAAACGATTCATAAAGTGAGTTTAGTAGGTTGTGATCTACTAGTAATAAAATATATAAAGATCAAGTACGATAGCTAACGAGATTCTAAATAATTTTGGGTTTCCATTGTGTGAAATACAACTATTAAATGAAAATGGTAAGTCTGTCTTAGAAGCGTTTAGCAAAAAGATGAATAAGTCATTTTCCAACGATTGAACATAATCCAAATGGTTCAAAATGGCAAAAAAGTGTTGTGTGAAAGTAGAATTCTAAAAATTTATAGCGATATGGTCTGTAAACTCGGAAAGATAAAACAAGACAAAGATAATAAGTCGCACCAGTATAATTTTGAGAATCATAGTAAATTCCATTGATCTTTGACAGATTTATGGCCCTGTTTTTGACTTCAAAGGGGAAGAAAAAGACATCCTGTGTATAAGCTTCTTTTAAGTGTGATAAATTCAATGTTTGTATCATAATTTTTGGAATAGCTGTATGCTTTATTGAGAGTTTGATAATCATTTTTCTGTTTACGGAGCAATTATACCTTAACAGGTTTTGCATAAAATTTGAATGAAGTTTGCTACAGAGCGCAGGCCGAGGAATCTTTACATGCAATTCAATTTCCTTAATATTTCATGTTCCAATGTCTAGAATTATGTCACCTGAAAACATGAAAACAGGTTTAAACATCGATAGTGTTTCAACGTATAGAAGCTAAGTAATTTCCGAAAGTGGGCGAAAAAGGTGAAAATGTTTCCATCTAACTGTAGATACATTGTTCAACCGTAGCATCAACTTGTCTGAAGGCAGCTTAAAGCTCCTCGTAAGAAGCGGCTTGATTACCGCCTAGCATTATTTTGTTATAACATTAGGACAAAAAGCGGTGGACTAATAAATCGTGGAAGAGTGTTCTTTCTGATGGCGATAAGGGTAAATATTTTTCCGAACCAAATGACTGCATTTTTGGAGTAATTTGCGGGGCGCGAAAAGACATGATCATGATCAGTCTAAGTCCTCATTTTGATGTTGTCTGAAAGTGTGAGTAGCGTATTAGATAGTTCCAACAAATGATGGAAGACGGAATGCTATAGTTTAATAGATAAGAGCAAAAAAAGACCAAATGGTTTCTTTCGTATCTAAGAACTCCAGAATACAGGATGATACATAAGAATAGTACTTTTGAATACTCACTAGCATTTTTATAAAACTTTCTATCTCCGTTGAAAAGTCAAGACAAAGTTCAGGACCGAAGGTTTCAGACATTTCGAGCATGTGATTTTGAAACATCGAAACCTATTCCAAAAGAAAGTTTTGTTGCATGCATTTCTGAAGAATCCTGCGAAAGGCGAACAAATTACTTCTGAATACCTTCGATCAAAAGGGAGCCCTTGAAACATCCGAACGAGTGTTTGCCATATTGGTCAAGATTTTTCAACTAGCGATTTAATAATATTGCTATCTCTCTACTTTGTTCAAGAGAGTTGCAACTCAAACGCCTTGAGTGGAATTTTTGAGTAGCTGGAATGTCTTGTTGGCAGTGTCCTTCCATAAAAATGAAATT
>JAAUYH010120011.1_pt1 | contig 19332 bp, 13 predicted proteins | sample 7278061 | NCBI WGS metagenome assembly JAAUYH01 (sample SAMN14350203, study PRJNA611818) | marine sediment metagenome | isolation source: surface marine sediment (0.6m) | place: French Polynesia: Moorea | collected 2018-08 | reverse complement strand
CTAGTGAAGTCATCAATGAAACTGCAATCAATATGGAGGAATTGCTCTACAACATTCTAGGCGATATAAGTTGGGAGTCCTGAAATAGAAGAAAACAGTAACATCAATTTTGTTTGATAAGAAGACACAGGTCAGACAAGGTTTAAACATTAGCTCTTCTAAGTAATGTAGCAGAGTAGTCATGACAATACGTATTAAAATTCTCAAGTATAAGAAATACCTTATTCCTATTTTCTTGATTAAATTTTGATATTGATGGCTTCGTATACATTTAAAAGAAGATCTCTGGGGACAATGACTTGCAGATTTTCACTGAATTCTTATATATCTGAATATAGCTCATTTGTCATGCACCAAGACTTAGAACTCAAACGATGTTTAACCTCAAGCGTTTATACTCACATTGTCAATACATTCCTTACTAATCATAAATGTTCATGTGCATGCTGAAATCTGCAAGTAGTAACACTATATTTAGTATGAATGTGATATCCAGGGTTTGTTCTATTAGATACTTCCCAAAATTATTTACGAATCTATTTGTATGCTCTACTTTCAGGAGAAGCCTGACCGCAAACATAAGAGCCATTTTATCTTTTATGAACACCGTACTGAATCTTATATTTTCTTTTCTAGGGTCATGTTAATACCACATCTGAAGTACCTGAAGTATCAGTACCTCGAAAAATGAACTGCTCGTATTAACAACTTCAGTTGTGTGGAAAGTGATTCATCAAAAATTACAAATACTTACGGTATTTTTTGGTTACTCCAGAGATTTCTGCTGCAATCTTGAACCGAAAGAATTTGTCCTTCATAGTCTCCATTGTAAATAGACTCAAGCAAAAAATGACCTTCACACAAAATTTCTGTTATTATTGATCTATTAGTCGCTTCGAACTTTTTGTTGCAAGTCTCTATTTTCATTTTATGCATATTACGTTTCCTTAACATTTTCAACGCTACCTCATAATTTTCTATACCTTTTCCTGAAATAAACGCTTTCACTTTCTTTGAGTTCTCACATGGCACTGCATTGCTATAACTAAGTTGTCATGTACAGGGGGGTCCAGTAAAAGTAGAACACCTTATTTTTGAGTGGATTCTGTAACCCAGAAATCGATCGAAATTTAATATGAGTTTAGGTTTTGGGTGGAGAAGTGCAAATGAGAGTGCTCAAGAAAATGAGCTGTAATAATCCCGAAAACATTTCTGTTTCGCTGCATTAGTGCCGATTCGGTGCAAGATTGGCTTCTGTACATAGTACCCCAGGAACCAAATTTTTTCAATGTCAACAGCTTTGTAGGTAGCTCCTAGACTGAAAAAGTTTTTTCTCAAATCGTCGAATCGACGAAATTGGCCTGTTTACCGAGACGAAAAACTACAATTTGTGAGCTGTAAAACTGTCTGAGCTCTGCTACATTCCCCTGCACTAATATAGTAGCAAATTTATTACTGCAGTAGTCCGTATGTCAAACAGGGTAACTTCATGGGACGTTGCGGTGCTTGAAAATTTTTCCAGGATCATTAAAGCTAGTTTTCTCGAACACTCTAATTTACAAATTTTCTACCCAAAACCCTAAATTCTAATTAAATTTCGATCGATTTCTGGGTTACAGAATCCACTCAAAAACAGGGTGTTCTACTTTTACTGGACCCCCTGTACCCCTTTGAATTGCTTTCAGGTAGTCGGTTCGGATACATTTCAAATGTATTTTGTTCCTTCTGTTTTTGAAATTTTGTCGATGGGTTGTTCTTTTTCTTATTAATGACAGGACTGTTCATAATTTTGATTCCACTGTATCATCATTCTGTTATCTTGTTATTGTTACTGCATCAGTCGCATAGAAGACGTTCTATGACCTGAACAGGTCGTGCTCCAAATAACGTTATCTACGAACACTAAAATTTGAGCAACGCATTATAGCATGAAATATTCAAAACCGTTTCAGCTGCAAAAGTTTCACTTTACTTTCCGTGATTTAGGAAATTTTACAGCTTCTGCCATAGAATGAATGCTCTTGCCTGAAAAAACACTTCCCATCTTTGAAAAACATCTAGATGAACATGTTCAAAACAAAACTCAACAAATTCTCGACACGCAGCTTGTCCGAACTTTTGAGCCCATAGAAGTGCATGAGCGACCGATTACTTTCAATCTCAGTAATTGCAAATTCATCTGCGTTAATGCTGTAGTTGGATCTAGGAAAATCTCAGAAGTCTTCCGTATGATTCATAGCATTTTTTGAGGGGGACCATGACATTTTCTCGAGTGATCCTGAAGAAACATGAATAATTTTAAAACACCCAAATCGTATCTGAGCTTATCCATTGGATTTTGTATGTTGACTGCTTTTTTGTTGCTGCCTGCACAGATTGTTGCTATTTTCCAAAGCACGCTTTGACTCGCTGATAAATTACTTCTTCTGAGGATTCTCGTTGCGACAAGAGCTGTACAATCTTATGATTCTGGTAGAACAACAACTGCACAAGTCGGGACCCAAATTTGATACATGAAGCGCACACAAACTATGCACATATGAAAAAATTCACGGTACTGCTATACTCGCTATGATGCATGAGTCAGTCATGCAGCCTCACAGTCGGTTCGTACTATTGCTGATACATAGAGATAGATTCGTGCTCCAGAGACACTTTTGAGACATATTGACCCTACTGCTTACTCCACGCCGCACTATAGCAACTTTACTTCTAACAAATACTAACTAGTACATAACACTCGCGTACTAAACTATTTCAATGCGGTGCGCCTACTAACTCTAAAACAGTTCTGCGCCGATAAATTCACTGTGCTATAAATAGCTCGCATATCTGCATCGATCCGACAACAGCCTAGAATACACAAGGCATTGAGCAGAGAACTGTCATAGTAAGCGTTGAGTGGGCAGCATACAAGGCACTTACCTTTCCAGGATACATCCACCGTATTATTAATCACTAGCAGAACTATATCAATCCTGTAGCAGCAAAGCATAACCAAGGGATCGATCAAACTACTCATCACCGTACCGAACGTCGTAGATAACTGCTTGAACAAAAAATACGAAGTAATAAGCCGGTGGTGAGGCGATCAATCGATCGCTTCTTTACTGCAGGTTTAGGGACTTGCAAATCGATTCGAGACCAACACAACCACTTTTATCTACGATATCAATGAAGATTCGTTGATATCAGTGCGAAATCTGGATCTGTCCTCCAAGACAGTGTAACAAGTTCAGTGAAAATATTTAAGCAGTAATTGGGGATTGTACATTGGGGCAACCCCATTACTCGTTCAATTCAGGGTCTTGATATGGCAGCTATTACCATCTGAATGATGCGAAATGTCCCTTAATGCAGTTGGCATTATCACTACATAACGAACTACAGGAGCTCATCAAGTATTGAAGGAGGGACACCCCTGTTACGAATTAACATCAACCGTTCTGGTTCATTCTGTGCTAAAAAACAATGCTCTCATCCTCAATGTATCACTTCCCGACAGTATAAGTAGAAGACTCGACCCAACATTCTGATCATTGAACTCCAAAAGTCACACCTATCAACCACATCTTCTACTCCACACCGAAAGACCAACGTCATAATTATGACAAGGGTAGTGGTATTTTGCCTTCGATTGACTGCACTAGCACTTGTTCTACACACTGGCACCACTTCTACTTCCTACGCCAACTGCAACAACTACTTGTGCCTCAACAATCATCAGCTCTACGAGAGTTTGACTGGAGGTCACACAATTGGAAAGTGCAGAATAGACGTCCAACCCGGACCAGGTTTCTGCTACTTGTACGTGAAGGCTGCAGAGAAAGGAGCTGACAATGACTCTGGATATCCTAAGAACAACGTGAATGGAAGGTTGGTAGGTACAGGCTGTGTGAAGGCACCCGATTTGCCCAAGAATATCGGAGTTTGTTTCTTCTCGGACCCTCGTTACGGGTTGCCTTCATCAACTGTCGCAAGCTTCTGTACTGAAAAGGGTAAAGACAATGCCGTCGCAATGATTCGTCATGCGATTGTCCACAAGAAGTGCGGACCTTGCCTCTGAATAGCCACTACCCGCCCACTGTTTAGTGGACTGCTTATGAATCGAGCTCGATTCTCGGTCCAAGTGCTTTCGTTGAGGGTAGTCAAAATAGGATGTTTCGGTATCCTGTCCGCTAATTCAAGATAATAGATTATCTGAGTCAACACTATTGACTGGATAGGTAATCCACGGGATAATCTAAATATCTTGCTACAGTATGAGTTTACTGAAATCGTCAACACCCTGCAGGTCACGATTCAAATTCAGAAAAATTTGTGATTCCAGATTAGCTGGAGTTAGTGAAGCTCGTCTATCGGTAAGAACGTATCCTAGTCTGGAGAACAATCATTCGCATACGTTAGATGTAGCCAGAAGAAATCGTGAATCTTGATATCTATTTGAAAAGTAGTCGTGATGAAACTTTTGGCGTTTCAGCGCGCGTCCACAAATAATAAAGTTTCTTTATCTGCAGTATCATAGACTTCGGGCCTAAATGATAGTAACGATACAGCACGTTCCGCTTCTCTCGAGAATGTTTTGGAATTTATTCGTTGCGACTTAAACAAAAGCGGATTCAAATACAGGGCAATGGCGTTCCACTTTAATCTGTTAACAGTTGTTAGGAGCTCATCCAAAAGAGCGTTAAACAAATCCCGAAGGCCACTGATTGACGTTCGTTCTTCCTACAGTAATTTCGTTCTTGTCTCAAAAACTTTTAGACGTTCAATTACCGAGTCGATTTGTCTGTTTTCTGCAACTCACGACGACAACTCGTCAACATCGGCAGAGACTGATTGTGACAGAAACATTTTCAACTGATTGTATCGAAATTACAATTCGAAATATCCAACCCACTTCATACTGTTTCGAGGGTTTAGTGGCAATGGCTTCAGATTTCGCAAACGCGCACTTTAGACTAGATTCCTTTATTTTGACATTAGTCGATTTAGTTTGTCCAATAGATAATCTTCGTTGACAAGAACGTCCTAGACATCCAAAGTTAGTTTATGCCTTGCACACCCAATCATGAGAATTCCCAGCTTGTTTGATATGGACCGATTCACTGAAACGTGTTAGCCAACTATTCCGCTAACATTAGACAATGAATCCTTGTAAATATCGAGTATTAAAGTGATGAAGTCAATGTGTTCGTCTGCGTTTAATGAATTTTAATCATGTAAAAGCGATAAACCCAATAAGCGTGTTTCGAATCCAAATGAATTCGTGTGAAGAAACGATGCTAACACCGCGATGTAAATAGTTGAAAGCTAGGACCTTCCATCAAGAACAATCGTTCTTCTGTCTGGAAGCGTATCAGCGATTTTTGCTTCAACCAACTCGGTTAGACGTGCCAAGTATCGTATGAATGTTGGAAAAGAGAGTGGTTCACGCTTAACGTTGTCTTGAATTACTTTCTTTTCAACTCATGAAAAGGGAAAAGCCCGTTCACAATGAAATCAAACCAGCCATACAAACTTTCATTCTTCAACGTCATGAACAATGTGTCGATTTTAGATTGTTGGAAAGAGCCATTAGATGCGAAAAGCGAGAATATGCGATACCAAGTTAGAGTAAATTGAACCAGCTTCATTTCTCGTTACGCCACACTTGCCTACAAAAACGTTACTGGAATCATCCACACATGAGAAAAATTTATTTTTCAGTTGTCGTGCGTGGTCGTAGTTTGCTCTCATCTTGTGCTCTGGGTAGAGTCGGGGCACCCCCCACTAGAATGGAGATTAGATACGAAATCAGGATATAGTAACGTTGTTTTACCGACTTATCAGAGCCTAAGATTATTTTTGATATCTTTGATAAAGGTAGATACATCTAATAACGACCATATGGAAAGATATATATTTTTCAAGAGGATACACAGATATATATTATGCTAGTTATTTTCGACGAGAGTCTGCCTTCGTTCAGTTTCGATAGATTACGAAGTTCTTTATATGTTCGCACATATATCAACTATGTACGGAGAGCACTAGATGTAGTTAGAGTAAAGGAATATAACTATACACAGTAGATGTATACCGTATGGTTTTTATTTAAGGAACGAATAATACTTATCTAAAACGACTAGGTCACAAATTTGGTATGGCGCGCATGTGAAAAGTACATGTTTTACAAAACCTATTCATAAAGTCCACGTCCTATTTAATTTGAGTTTGTTAGGTGTACGGATATTAACTATTGTGAATTTCTTTTTATCTAGTCATTTCAAGAGCCGAGACTCTGTCAAATGAAAGATTATTTTGATTATTGTACATAAAAAATTAGTTTTGATCTTAGTGAAACACTAAAGAGTGGAGATGCTTGATTTATCGGCATAAAATTCTAAATTTGTTGTTGTGTTTTAATTATTTAATTGCATACGAGAAGAATGTGAAAAGTTGCTTCAAAAGGAGTAACAATAAGTGGCAGCAGAATATCACGGTAATTGATTTTTTGATGAGACGGATACTTCTCCTAAAGTACTGTTCTATAATTTTCTTGTAATAATGTCTTGCTAATTTACCAGTAGAATATCTATACATCACATTCGAAATGACTCAAACATTTAGAGTCTTATCTCTCACAATAATAACAGTAGCCTTATCTTGCACGCGAAAATATGAAATTATTTAAACTCTGAATACATACTGCAGAGAGTCTGAAATGAATCGGGTACTATAGATATTTCGAATACTCCAGTTTTTACGTATTATATCGTTTTGACTCCGGTACAAACAACATCAATTTTTCAACCGCTCCTATTCGGGCTATGACTGGCTTTCATGTAAATAGAGTTTGTTCGGAAAAGCTTTGAATTGTAGAACTGTCAACTCCATATGTTTTGATATTCAAGTACATTCGAAACATCATGTAAAAGGAAAATACATCAATTTTTCGATAGCATAGCTTTTCAGAAATTCGGAGCCAGTAATTTGCATAGAAGTAACATGAACAACAATGCTGGTATATTTTTCGTAAAAGTGTTTGCCAGGATTCGATTAAATAAACTAAATCTGTGCAATTCAAACATTGAGCAATTATATACTTATATTGATTGACTTTCTCGGAAGTATCTTTGAATCTCCGAACCACTTATCATTTAAATCAGGCAATAATGGTGGACTTGTTTTTGAAAAAGAAACGCAGTGGTTTTTCCCTTCCATAAAAACTCAAATTTTATCTGGATTCCGTCAAACTGATCTACTACTTTGACCCAATACTGATTGAGACGGAGTATAGAAGTAGACTTCTCCCACGTATATACTGCGATGCGTGCAACAATTTTTAGAGAAAATAATATTACACATAGGGAAATTAATGATAGTCTCGCAGCAAAGGAGTAAATGATCAAAATTGAACGAAATCTCTTTGAAAAAACCGAGCAGAAATTCAACAACTATTTGTAGCATTACAAGCGAATTTCTTTTTTACTCCTTCGTGAACTGTGAAATCTCCGATAATTGCATGAAAAAACGACTTCTCATTTCCAGGCATAGTCCGAGTCATCAAAATAAGACTCATAATAATATATTAAAATTTGTTCCGATATTTGAATTATTTGTATGGACAGATCAGTGAATAAAGACGAATAATTTGAAGTACTACGCTTCCAAAAGAGAATAACCGGAAATTCGGACTAGTTAAGGTGTTATGGCATGGTAAGAAATTCAAAGAACATATCATTGGACCAAATTTAGTGGAGAGCGAGAATATTGTCGAAAAAGCTAAAGAATACAGCATACCAATCCATTTTGTACTTCCAAGACTCAGTAAACAGTATTCTTTTCGTCAAAATTGTTATTATGTGCATAACCCTGATCAATAGAAAGAAAATTCAAACAAGCATCTCAATAACTGAATCTGCAGGAATAATTCTGGACTTAACTCGTTATGATCTCTTCTTCTTGCGCGAGGATATCAAATCCAAGACATCCTATAGATTATGTAAGTCATGTGAAGATCTTAAGGACTAACAAGATCAGAAGTCTGGAATATAAGGAAGAACTCTTGGGGAAGGTATGGGAAAATCAGAATAAAGACTTACAGTTAATCAAGTGAAGATTGGAAGAGGAGTATGAAGAAATCATTAGATAAAACAAAAAATTATGTTTCATCTTTTCATGTTATGAACTGCACGTCTGATCGATCTCGAACCCTACCCACTTGAAAATTTTACGTTTTTTTCTTTTCTCGAACACCCTGCACATTCACACACGCTACAGTAACAGATTAAATTTCAATTACTTGAAACACTTATTCAGTGCATTCCAAATAAATTTGGGCTCCAAGCAGGTCTGCACAACCACTTTTCCTGTTTTACTCACGGATTTCCATATTCGACTTTCAAGAGCCTCTGTAGTCGAAGGGTAAGGACAGCGCCGTCACAATGATTGGTCCTGTAATCGAAAACAAGAAATCGGGAGCACGCGACCAATTTTTCTCTTATCGTTAACTTCTAACCGTTGCCAAATATTTTATTACGGTGCACATGAAGAGCGATAAACTAAATTCTAAATTTTTATTTGAAATTTTTCTTCAGTAATCGAATTCAGGATTAGTAAAACTATCACCCAATAAATTAAGCATGTACGCGCAGTAAATTGTCTTCATTTGAGAGCGGATATAGTTCGGCCGTACTACAATAATAATCTTCAATTCGATTGGACGACATAATCGTTCCAACGGCCGGCAAATGCGCTGACGTGGAAGTAACATCATACTACCGTAATTAATTTGTACGATACTGTGAATTAATGTTTTAGAGTCTTCAGAAAACTATACCGTTGATCTAGTCAGAGAGAAATTTGAAATGAGCTAAAACGAAGCGATATACTAAATTTCCTCAGGACATTAATTATCAAGTTGTTTGATTTTCGGTCATTTTTTGATTCTTAGATTGTGCTTTTTCGCGTTCTAGTCTCAGACGTCTTCTCTCTGCTGACTTCTTCGCGTTGCTGCGCGCTGCCGCTTCGCGCTTTTGCAATTTTCGACGCTCCAATTTTTCCATTCGTTCTCGCTCTACATGTTCTTCTTCGGTGACGACCCTGCGCGTTTCCGGTTGTGGCGCAGGTGCAGGTGCAATTTTTGTGAACTCCACTACCCCCGTTACTGCACCACTTTTTCGAATCGGCTTTGTTGGCAGCGCCATGGAGTTGCTTGGTTGTGCAACACTAGCGGTAGGTGGTGTAGGAAAATCATTCTCTTCCGCGAATACAGGGAATTGTTTGATGGCGGGATCGAGAACATTCGTTTCAGGGATCTCGTTAACGCCTACCGTGTCATTCGTATCCGTATCATGGACAAATGGTGACTCATATCGAACGATCGGAGCGTTATTCGGCGGAGGAATGCGCCAGCGCCCTAATCTTTCCTTCATACCCCACGCCTGCATAGTTCGTAGCACCTTATTTTCGAATTCGAACGACCAAGACGCCTCCGCAAACACTGGAAACGCCATAACGGGGTTCGCGTCCAAGTAAGAGCAAAACACACTTTTCATACAGTGCTCACCATGATTATCAGCCAGTCGGTACGGATAGCTCGAGTGAGTTAGAGAAGGACGTGAATGATGAAACACACCACCAACGATGGTCCTCACCAACGCACGCTCAACCAAATCGAGGTCCATGCCAACACGCAGGAAAGCCGAACGGAACATCATCCTGTTGAACACTACCATTGCGTAAGACCACAACCCATTCGGTCTGTGCACCATGTACGTGAAGTCAATCGTGCCGAGTTTTTCGCGCTCTGATACGATCACCTGTTCCCCAGTTCGTTGATTTATCGCGAAGTGTACGAACACTTTAGGCAACGTGAACACCAAGTCCGAAGCACCAACACCGCCTGTCCATTCCACGCCCACTCCTACACCAATATCACCGACATTGAACGCAGGTACATTGTACCTTACATGCAACATCTCAGCCTCAAATCCGCCGCTCAGGTCGCTTAACGCAGTGGCACGGAACACGAGGGGCATTGCCATACTCAGTCTTTTTCGATCATGCAACACCTCTGCGTCCTGAAGCGGGTCACAATCGAGCAAATACCTGCGCACCCATGGGACACGTAGCAGATCCAAGGCATCGACGAGCATCTCCCTCGTGCTGGCCCATTTAGCTCCGGGTGGAAACGAGGACAATGGCACGCCGAACGGCGATTCCGGTGTGAAGTCATCCAGAGTTGTCATCTTTGGTGGACTCGGATGAATCAATATCGATCTCTACTCGGATTTCAGGTTTTAAGTGAACACAGTTACGGATCATGAGCAAAAAAATGTAAGAGTTAGTGAAGAGTACCCGTAGGTAGTCATGAGTGACGAAGCGATTGGACGATAAAACGATATATCTGATAATATGTAACGGGGTAATCTAACCATCATAAAAATGCTTACACTCTAATGCAAAGCCACGTCAGATACGGTCTAAACACGTGTTGCACTCGCTATCGTGATTGCAGAGCGCTCACGTCACCCCAACAAGGCCAACACAAAGTTGTTCGGAAATTCCCAGAGCTTAGCACGCACGACTCGACAAGATGCCGAATTGGCGCAGCAAGGCGGCGCCGGTGGTGCGGTGGGGTGGTGTGGTGATAGGGCTGCTGTTCGCGGTGTCGGGCGCGTGGTCGATAGTGGCGTCGTTCGTGCCGGTTCCGAGGTTCGAAATAACGGCGTTCATCCTGTACATCTACGCTGTGTAAGTGCTCCCAGGCCCGCTTCCCGCACGCAGTTACTAACTCCCGCGCAGTATCTTCGGACTGCTGCTCGCCGTCGCAGAGCTGGGCGTATGGCCGCCCGTCGCGATTCACTTCGGCTTCCTGAACAGCGGCAGCGGACGCGCGTGGTTCCTCTTCTTCATCTCCACGCTGTGCCTGTCCAACGGGTTCAGCGGCAAAAATAAGGGCCCGTCCGATGTGCTCCTCATCGTCGCAGGCGTCGTCGGCATCATCCTCTCGATCGTCGGGCTGATCATTCGAAAGGACAGCGCCGTGGTGAACCGCGAGCCTGTCGAGCTGCCGGGCGCACTGAAGGGATTCGGCGGTGGTGGTGGTGGCGGCGGTGCCCGCGCCAGTAACACACCTGATACCGCTATCTAAGCTATTATCCGTATCATCCGCACGCACCTTCCTCATTTTCCGGTAGCTGATCGCGACGTCACGTCCCTCACCTTAAAGTTTACGCGCTTTCCGCCTTGATTGTGGCGCCACTTTCACATAACCGTTGTACTCATCTACGCCCGCCGGCCCCCAACACCTTACCTCTCGCGAGACTCGCGCTTGTAAAGTATCTACACCGCTAGACACGTTTGCAGTTTCTTGAACCACGTCTGCATGACCCGTCACATCGAGCACTGTTTTCCGTATGGAAAGGGTAGTAGCGCACTGCTCTAGTCTACATTCGAAGTGTCTAACCTTGATAATCTCAAAACGAAATAGAACAGAGTGGAGATTGGTCGAGGTGGCGTTCAGTCACTCCCTGAACAGTACAGCGTCGCGGCTCCCACCCTAAGTTCTGAAACTCATTCACAAGAACCGAAAGTAGGGGTCCGAACCTGATTGATAAAGTTACAATAGTGCAACGGTACATCCGGTACGTTACTTGTGCTCACAAACTTACACGCTTTCTTGTCTATCGAGGTGAATATTCTAATGGAACACTAGAGCGCGCATTCTACAGGAATGTCTGTCAAGCCATTGAGCAGGCGAATCGATGAGGTCGAGTCGTCGCGTCACGACAGCTTACGTCATTCCCATCGAATTTCCACGTATTGCTCGCCATCGCAGGCAGGATACTCGAGTCGAACTAAACACAATAAGACTGTTTACGGCGAAGGAACCAGGTGATCAGCCGTCCACCACGAGGACACCGTCCCACGCTCTACTTCTGCTTCGCGCTACCATCTTCGGCGTCGGCGTTGAACTTCGCCACCACGGCGAGCAACTCCTTCACCAACTGGTTGCGCACGTCGTCGGGCACGGTCTCTATGTCACGGTTAGCAAAGTCGACGCACGGGGCGCGCGCACATACCGAAGGCCTTGACGGTGAGGTGGTCGGCAACCTGCGCCACGCTGAGCGACGCGTCGCCCTTGTCGGCCAGGTGCTGCTGCACCATGCGCTCCATGCCAGCCATCCAGCCGCGCGCCTCCAGCGCGTCCAGCAGCCACTCCTTGATGCGCACCCGCTCCCCGCTCTCCGTCATTGCGTCCTGCACCACCCCCGCCATCGCCACGTCCCCCTCCACGACCGTCGCCGCCGCGCCGTCCGCCGCGCCCCCGCTCTTCGCGCCCGGCTTCGTCGTGGTGCTCGACTGAGGTGGCTGCGTCCCACCCCGTGCGGAAGATGATCCTGTAAGCCCCTGCTGGCGCCCTGGTACCTGCCGCATTACAGTACCACCGCTTTCCTCGCTGTCTGTGTTCTCGCTGCTCGTGCTCATCCCAGCTGTGCACAACTCGCTCACCACAAACTGCGCCCATGCGGGGTTTCACTGTACGCAGGCGGTGCTGTGAAAGCAATAAACTAACTCAGCAGCTCCTATACAATACCCCGAGGTAGCGCAAATTGGTTCGCACGGCAAACATAACTGTACGGTTAGTATTGTTTCGAGGCAATATTTGGAGATAATATTTTCTACATTTTCTTCTCTTTCCCAGCTCAGGTAGACATCTCCCATCCGTCGGTCTACGAGGACAAGTGAACATCGCACGGACCTCAGAAAGCACCAAACATCGCAAGGAGCAAGGGGAAATCACGAGTTGCACCGGAGCGCCATCCTCACATCTGAATCCGCACCACACCTCAGCTTACACGTGTTAACGACAAATGACCTCGTTTTCGTCGTAGACCCACACGCCGCTGATGCCACCCAGGAGCGCGGCCGCGATGAAGGCGCACGGGTGCGCGTGTGGGGCGTTCGTGCACGGGGTGCCACGGATGAGTGGAGAAACGGCGGGGTCAACACCGAGCAACGAGGGCCGGGGCGGGAAAACGGTGCGGACGGGGCAAGGGCGGTCGAAGATCCTGCTGACGCGGCTGGTGCCACCGTCGATCCTGCGTTCGGCGGGAGGCGCGCGGCGGAAGGGGCGGGGGCGGGGGCAGGGGCACGAGGGCGGTGCGCACCTGACGGCGATGGCGGGGCTGCCGTGCGCGCAGGCGGTGGAGCGTGCGCGCGCGCGGCTGGACGAGCCCGAGGACGCGGTGCGCGCGGCGCTGCGCGGCGGGGGCGTGCACACGTTCTTCTTCCACTCGACCGAGGCCAGCCTGTTCGGCGGCATGTTCGCGCGCCGCCGCAGCGGCGACCCGCCCCTGCGCCACCTCAACCTGTCCTACGGCGTCGCCGACCCCGGGGCCATGGCGCGCCAGCACGCCAGCAACCCCCGCATCGCACCCGGCGGTCTGCGCCAGTGGTACCAGGCCGCCGTCGCGCACCGGGTCGTCGCGCCCAAGCCCCGCCGCGACCTCCGCCTCCTCCCACTCGGCAAGGACCGCCTTGTGCGTGCACCCGCCGGCGAGGTGCAGGGCCGCACCCGCAAGCCCATCAAAGGCAAGGGCGTCCCCGCCGTCGCGCGCAGCCCCTGGGGCAGGGTGTTGGGCGATTCGCCCCGCTTAATCGTCGTGGGCGATGTACATGGCTGTATCGACGAGCTGCGCGCGCTGCTGAAACTGGCAGATTATCAGCCCGGGGATCAGGTCGTGCTGCTGGGCGACCTCGTGGCCAAGGGCCCCGACAGCGTGGGCGTGGTGCAGCTGGCGCGCGAGATTGGCGCGAAGAGCGTGCGCGGGAACCACGACCACGAGGTCATCCGCTGGTTCGAGGCGGCGTCGCGCGGCGGCGCCGACGCCGTGGTGTCGCTGGAACACGCGCGCATCGCGCGCGCGCTCGGCGCCGCCGAGCACGCGTGGCTCATGGACTCGCCCTGGTTCATCGAGAGCGCCGACATGAGGCACCTGTTCGTGCACGCCGGCTTCATCCCCGGCGTCAAGCTCACGCAGCAGAACCCCCGCCTCATGATGAACATGCGCAGCGTCCTCGACGACGGCACCGTCACCGCCAAGAACGTCCCCGCCTGCGGCTGGGCGCGCCTCTGGCGCGGCCCCCAGACCGTCGTCTTCGGCCACGACGCGTTCCGCGGCCTACAGCTCTACGAGTACGCCAAGGGCATCGACACCGGCTGCGTCTACGGCGGGCGCCTCACCGCGTTGCTGCTCCCGGAGAATCGCTTCGTGAGCGTCCCCGCCAAACGGCCGTACGTCAGCAGCAAGCGCTTTCGAACCAGGGAGGCCGCCAGACGCATGAATGTGCGCTACTCCGATGTCCGCGATGACGACCTAGACCGCTTCGTCTACAACGCGGGCGCTGCCGAATTGTAAATGGTTTTGGGAATTTTGTACGTCTCGTTTGACATTCATCTTGTGTTTCTGCAGAGAAACAACTCTGCTCTACTTCGTGAAACGGAACCTAAAATTATGCATAGGTAGTCAATTCTGACAGAACCTGTCCCGACTTGATGGGAACCAAATAACTTATTGAGAGTGCGACACGCATCGAGTTCGCAAACAAAAGGTGTACATGCTGTGTTACACAGTTTTACAATTGGTCACTCGTGCTCGTCAGCTGCAAATTGTCGCGGGCATGAACGAAACCGAATTGCCGGCTCCTGTTGCGTCAACCTCGCGATGGTGGGATCTCTTATCGAATGACACGACTCTACGCGGCTCTGGCTGGACGGGCTCGGGCTCGCCAGTGGAGATAGTGTTCGGTTCCGAGTTGCTCGAAGACTCGGGGCCTGGAAGTTGAAGTTGGCGCGGGTTGAATGCACAACTAACGTACTGCACCTTGCCTGAAGTGCGACGTGTGACTTGTGTCGTGGTCGAACTTGATGGTGGCAATGCGAGCAGTTCTTCGAATGTGAAGCGAATGGTAGATGAGGAAGGAAGAGCAAATTGGAAAGGGTCCTCGAGATAACGACTGAAGACACATGCACATACCGTGAGCGTGAACGTGAACAAGAGCGGAAGAAACAGCGCTCGTTTGGGCAGGTTCTGGACAACCTCCACCATGCTTGAACGCTTTCGAGAACTGGAGCAGGCTGACTTCACCGATTCTTCCTCTTCAACTCTTGGATGTCGACTTTCGGTGTCATCGCTAGTGATATCCGATTCGGACATCACGACGGGCGACTTGCGGACCGTCATATTGACTTTGCTGCGACAACGTGTTGCGGTGCGCTTTCTAACACGTGGAGAAGCTTGTGTTCGGCCTGGTTGCTCATTCGTGAGTTCACGAAGTAAACGTGAGCGTACCTCGGCCTCAATACGCTCACGAAGTTCGGCGTCAGTCAAAACATGCACACGCTCCCCCGGCGAGGACACAGGCACGACGACAGCAGGAGTGGAACACGCGGTCCCAACAGTGCTAGGAACTGTCTCGGTGTCTGAATCTGTCGGCGAGCGGGGAGAGAGCGGGAAAGGCGAGGTAGCGCTGGAGGAGTTATACGAGCCAAACGGTAGCACAGGTGGATGGCGCTTCTTTCGCCCAGACATCGGCTTTGGCCTCCGACGCCGCATGACGTGGCTTGCAGTGTTTTCGTCCATGGCCACGCTTGGAATACGTGCGCGAGGCGAGACGATGGGCTGAATCGAGGAATCGTCGTTCTCGTCCGAATCCTGCAATGTTCCGGGCGTGCTCGGCGGGGCGTACTTCACTCGAACGTTCTTCAAATAGGCCGGAACTGCGGAGGTGTGGCTCCCTTCCATGCTGGTGGGGATTGCTTGTGCAGCACGAGGGCAAGTGGTGCACTGCCGATATTAATCGAGCCTTATGTTAGTCAATAAAGTTCAACGGCTACTTTTCCAGCTGGGTGCTACCCAGAATTTGACGAGTTGTCCTACATGGGTACCGTAGTTCCCTAAATACTAATGGCATGGTCTTACAATTACTTAAACTAGGTGTATTCCTACTCGATACTGTATACGTGCGAAGATCTATGGTATATTAACTTGACCATCCAGCAGAACTAATCGAAAACACTTGGATCCACCATCAAGCTCGATTCCATGGTAGCCCGTCAACAGTTGGGGGATAGTGGAATTTAGAGGCACGGTCCACACTTCTTGTGAATAATCGCATGACGAATGATTGCGACGGCATTGTCTGTGCCATTCTCAGTACAGAAGTCATTGACAGTCGATGCCGGCAGCCCGTATCGGGTGTCCGAGAAGTAGCAAGTTTCGACATTCTTGGGCAGGTCGGGTGCCTTCACACATCCGGTACCCACGCGCTGCCCTTCGATATTGTTCTTTGGGTATCCAAACTTACCGTCGTCTCCTTTCTCAGCTGCATTCGCGTACAAGTAGCAAGCACCCCTTCCGGTATCGACTGCGATGCGGCACTGACCGATTGTGCGACCTCCAGTCACAGCCTCGTACAGCTGATGATTGTTAAGGCACAAGTAATTCTGGCAGTTGCAATGCGAAGCAGCGGCATTACCTTTGCTTAGAGCAAGAGCAAGTGCGGTCAATCCAAGGAACAACGCCACCTTGTTCGCCATGATGTTGATGTTGGTCTTCGTGTGTGGAGTAGAAGTTGTGGTTGTTCGGTGCAAAGTTCCGAGATTGATGCTCAAAAGGACCTATCGAGTATGCTATTTATATGGCCAAAAGAAATACTTTGAGAACGAGGCGATTGCTGTTTTCGAACAGAACCAATCAGTAGGTCTGATGTAAGTTCACCAAAATGAGTTCCTTTTGCAAGAATTGCTTTGAAGCTGCAGTTCAGTGATAACGCTTATCCGTAGCACCTCATTTCAAAACATTCAAGTACCGTATTTTAGGTAGTAAGTAGGTAACGGTGATGCATCCGAAATTGGTACAAACTGGTTACTCAAAAATTTATCTAAAAAATTGAGAAACTGGTTAACTATCTACTGATTACTACTTCTCGTCATACAGTGCATTCACTCTGAATCACTGATATTGCTTCTATCCAATGTCCGTGCAACGGACTTCAAACCTATGTAGGATGGTCCTGTAAGTACTGTGCAAAGGGGAAATGCCAGAGTTTTTAGTGCTCCACAGCGTCAAGAGCCTGATGTTACGCGATCGAATCACTTTCTATCCACGGGATGTCCAACTGAAGCACTTAAAACTTCAAAAATGCCAATAGGTGAAATCATATGACCTAATCTAATTGGCTATTCTCCCTTGTCTTTGCCGTTCTACTCTTTGGTTACTGAACCCATTACCATTCTATTGGGGCCCCGTCATTTCGTGAACTGATCAGGAGCCAAATAAATTGTGGAAGAATCATAACCCCAGTTGTTTACCAAGTAAATCTGACGATAGTATTCTAGCTATCAGGTTTCGTTTACCATTGAACCGAATACACGTCACTACAAATGTAAACGGATTATAAGGGGTATTTTCGTTTAAAATTGGTGATTATGGAAAGCTGTTGTTCTGAAAGTGTACCAAAACGGTACCTACCGTCTACCGTGCAATCAGTGCCCCGTAGAAACTCTCAAAAAAAATACTGCACTCAATTCATACTGGGTATAACTGTAAAGTGCGACAAATCGAGTCGTCGCTTTTAAGTCTTATTTAGGTGCCTTTCTGTGCCGGTATGTTGTACAAGGGGGAGAGACAATTCTAGAAAACCGTAGTTTAGGGTACAATACGTATCCAATTAATCTATCGAGATTTAACAATTGTTATTTAGGGAGGATGAAAGCGTTCAAGAAAACCAGCATGAACCTATGAAAAAATTTCAAGTCTCACGTTGATGCTCTTTTGTTAGTGAAGGAGACCCTGTCTACTGTGGTGATGAAAATTTTTTGTTCGTCATTTACCTGTGGAACATTTGGGTCACTGGACTACTCTTTAGACCGATTTGACGATGACGATTAGTGTCGAAGGGCTCTATGTTTCTTATAGATCGCTAAATACCTCTCGACAGAGTTAAAAGAATTTTTCTGTGATCGATGAACCTCGATTTTCTGAAGCACATTCAGGGACTTTTCAAATTGAATTGAATCTTTCTATGACTCATGTCTACCTTGGAAATACTACCAAGTACTTAAATACTTTCTCATCTCACGCGTTCTATATTAGAAAGCGTTACAAACACGCACTCTCTTCAATTGAAGAAGAATACGCAACAATTTGCAATAATGCAGACACGTGATTGGTTAAACAATCATTAGATTCCGAATGCTTACCTTTAGACAGAGTTTCTGAACAAGAGTAGATAGGGCCGAAACTGGTGCGTTTGAGTTGATGCTGAAAGAGTAGGGCGTCTAGCTTTCCAGAGAAGATTATCTGCGTACTAAGGAACCGTTCGTCCAAAAAGAAATTTGGAAAGTCTCAATTCTATTTGGAAAGTCCCTTTCATCTGAGCTTCTCGGCGGAAATCCCTAGAAATTTGTTAAAAGTGAATCGATTTGCTGTCTCGTTGGAACTAGGGGGATCTAGAATTTTGTCACCCTCCCTGTACTATAGTGTACATTACACGTTTCTCACATTTGCTGCACGGACTTTCGTATAGCATCGTATTTTGGGTGGACTCTACCATGCTGATTATTCCTAAACCCAAGAAACTGATATCAGGCATACAGCATATTGGCAACTCGCTATGTGCGTTCTCGTCTTACTCTGTACACAACCACTTATCATTGGTTTAACACTTCTTGGAGACGTTAGTACCAGCGATAGTATCTGCATCACTCTACCCTGCTATTTATCGCGCGATATTCCCCGCCACTACTATTCATTGTGTCTCTGCTCCAGATTCTGAACATTTACACGAATCCCGTGCAAAAACCATTTGACTTGGCACTTCTGACGATTTCGAAACCGTCTGATAACAGCACCATTTGTTTTGGCACTGTTTATCTATTCTATAAAAGATCTGTTGCTCGACGCGGGCTCCTACATATACTACAATTTCCGAAAGAGTGTGCGTAGGAGAACACACACACACTTCGTATTAATCCGCAGAATGATGATCTCAGGCGCACTATTCACGAGAGGGGTCTAAATAATTAGAACTTAATCAGCTCGATCTGGATCCCGGACACCCTCTTTGGACCCTGGTACTCGACTACTAGGTTTTGGAATTTCTACGGGACACTATTTTCACTATAGACGGTACTATCTAGACAATATTTTGGATACGGATGTACGGTAGCCGGACAAAAGTCTGAAACCCTCACTACTTTAACAAATTTTTAACTTCAGTTAGAAACACATTTTTTACAAATTCTACGGAATCGTGATTCATCCAAAACAGTAACCG